>Ga0255751_10000467_pt1 | contig 37295 bp, 35 predicted proteins | sample 071ome_20_FD_179951 | JGI IMG/M metagenome (GOLD analysis project Ga0255751, IMG submission 179951) | Coastal salt marsh microbial communities from the Groves Creek Marsh, Skidaway Island, Georgia - 071412BT metaG (version 2) | ecosystem: Environmental > Aquatic > Marine > Intertidal zone >... | reverse complement strand
TTAATATATTTCAATATAAAAACAAAACAGGAAATAGAAGACGTTTAGGTTATAGAGACGAAAATAAAGTAATTGAAATTACAAAAATTCATGGTTTCGAAGGAAATGAAGAGGAGGAGTAATGTCAAAAACTAAAGCAGGTGGTTCTACAAGGAATGGTAGAGATTCAGAGTCCAAACGACTAGGTACCAAAGTTTTTGATGGTGAAAATATCTCTGCTGGTTCTATAATGGTTCGTCAAAGAGGAACTAAGATCCATCCTGGTGAAAATGTATCAATAGGTGGAGACGATACATTATTTGCTAAAGTCGATGGCGTTGTAAAGTTTTCTACAAGAAATGGACGTAAATTAGTAAACGTAATCCCTCAATGAACAAATGTTCGTTGACCATATTAATCTAACAGTTTCAACTGGTTCAGGTGGTTCTGGATCAATTAGTTTCAAAAATACTCAATCGAAGACTTCTCCCTCTGGAGGTTCAGGTGGTTCTGGGGGAGGAATAAAGTTTGTTGTAAATAATACTCTCAGTGATTTGTCTCACATCATGACTGAAAGTTCATTTAAAGCATCAAATGGAGGAGATGGTAACAAAAATTTCCAAAATGGTAAAGATGGTGAAGATTTAATTATTGAAGTTCCTCAAGGAACGCAAATTAAAGTAAATGAACAGACATTGGCAGATATGCATAAGGACAAATCTGAATTTATATTGGATAAAGGTGGAAAAGCTGGTGCTGGAAATTTTGCTTTAGCTTCAAATAGAGTACCAAATCCCGAATTTGCAGAAAGAGGACAAAAGAGAAAAAGTTATAAAGTTAATTTAACTTATTCTATTTATTCAGATGTTGTAATTCTTGGAATGCCAAATGCTGGAAAAAGCACTTTAATAACAAAATTAACTAATTCAAATGCAAAGATAGGTGCTTATGAATTTACAACTACAACTCCAAACTTAGGTGTTATAAATGAAAGTAATTATCCAATAAAAATTTGTGATTTACCAGGCTTAATTCAAGGAGCATCAGAAGGTGTTGGTCTAGGTAAAAAGATTTTAAATCATATAAGAAATACTAAAATTGTAGTTTATCTTTTAGATCCAACAAGGAAAGACAAAAGCGTAGATGAACAACTAAAAATTTTGGATTATGAGTTAGAAAAATTTGATAAAAATTATTTAAAAATTCAAAAAATTATTGTCTTAAACAAAATTGACACGCAAAGTAGCAATTATGAAAAATTTATTAATATTTCTGCAAAAAATAGTTTAAATCTTGAAACGTTGGTTACTGTAATCATTAATTGTTGCAAAAATATTAATGAGAGGCTTTATTCTGATTTTCAAAAAATTAGCCTTGAAAATTATTCATATGAAATACATAAAGAGGGAAGAGAATTTAAATGTTCAGGAGAAGTTGTTAGTCAAATAGTCGGGTTATCTGGAAATAGTGATGCAGTAAATCAAGAAATATTTTATAGGTTTGAAAATTCAAAACTCCTTGATGGATTGAAATCTAAAGACATTAAAAATGGTGATATAGTCAAATTAGAAAATTTGGAATTTGAATATCATGAATAAAAAAAATATTGTTGTAAAAATTGGAACTTCGACATTATTAAAAAATAACAAAATCGATATTTCAATTATTAAAAATTTAGCAAAGATTATTAAACAATATTCAAAAATATATAATTTTATTATCGTAACTTCAGGTGCTGTCGGCACAGGTGCCACAATTCTAAATTATAAAAATCGCCCAAAAGATATAAAAAAAATGCAAGTTGCATCAGCTGTTGGGCAAATCGATCTAATTTACACATATAAAAAAATATTTGAAAAAGAAAACTTAACGGTTGCTCAGGTTTTACTAACAAAGAACTTAATTGACAATAGGGAACAGTTTAAAAATACAACACAAGCACTAACAGAGTTAATTTCACAAAATATAATTCCTGTAATTAATGAAAATGATGTTGTTGCAATTGAAGAATTGAAATATGGTGATAATGATAGGCTAGCTGCAATTGTTGCAATAATATTAAAAGCCTCAAAGCTAATTTTGATTACAAATAAAGATGGATTATTTAAAGCAAATCCAGATAAAGTTAGCAACGCTAAAAAAATTGATTTAATTCAATTTGACTCGGAAGAGTTAAACTCATTAATTCCAACATCTAAAAGTGGAAGTGGCTCAGGAGGTTTCTCAACAAAAATTATTGCTGCTCAAATGGCAGGTTTCTCTGGAATATCAACACAAATAATTTCTTGGAAAAAAGAAAATTTTATTAATGCAATAGAAAATAATAATGTAGGAACATTCATTAAACCTTCAAATCATAAGTTAAAGCTTAAAAAGTTGTGGATTGCATTTGCACTAGAAGTTAAATCTACAATTTATATTGATAAAGGAGCATTTCTTGCTATTACTAAAGATGCATCTTTGTTAACAACAGGTGTTATAAATATTTCTAAAAATTTCTTACGTTATGAAGGTTTGGAAGTTATTTATAATGGCAAAATTGTTGCTAAAGGAATATCAAATATTTCATCAGAAGATCTAAACACAGAAAGTCTTTTAATCCATAAAGATTCTTTAATAATTTTATAATTTTATTTACTTAAGTAAATAATTAATTAATCTTTACAATATGCTTTCTGAAATAGGAATTAATGCGAAAGAAGCTTCTAAACATTTAGGTAATTTAAATTTAGAAATTAAAAATAAAATATTAAATGACATGGCTTATGAAATTGAGCTTAATTCCCAAAAAATACTATTAGCCAACGAACAAGACTTACAAGAAGCAAAAAATTTTAACCTCACAGACGCATTGTCTGATCGCCTTAGACTTGATGAGATCAGAATCAATGGTATGTGTAATGGTTTGAAGAAAATTATTGCTTTAAATGATCCAGTAGGAGAAATAACAAAATCTTGGACAACAAGTGAAGGCCTAAAGATCAATAAAGTTCGGTCTCCATTTGGAGTAATTGGAATAATTTATGAAGCAAGGCCGAATGTAACTAGCGATGTTACTGGATTATGTATAAAATCTGGAAATGCGGCTGTTCTCAGAGGATCTAGCTATGCCCTTAATTCAAACTTAGCTATTCTAGAGTGCTTGCAGTCAGCACTAATTAAAAATAATATTGATAAAAATTCTGTCCAACTTATTCAAAGTAAAGAGAGGAAAGATACAATAAAATTCATGCAAATGACTGAATACATTGACTTAATTATACCTAGAGGCGGTAAAGGATTAATTCAAACACTTGTAGAAAATGCTAAAGTTCCATTTATTTTGGATGGAGATGGCAATGTGCATTTATATGTTCACGAAGACGCAGATGAATCAACATGCACACAGATAATTTTAAATTCAAAGGTACAAAGACCAGGTGTTTGCAATGCTTTAGAAACACTAATTATTCATGAGAATATATATAAGAAAATAGGTAAAGAAATAATTAATTCTTTGCTAGAAAATGAAGTTGAATTATTTGTAGATCCTAAAATAAAACTAGATTTTCCTAATTTACAAGAAGCAGATAAAATACATTATGAAACTGAGTTTCACGATTTAAAACTAGCAATTAAGATTGTTAACAGCTCCGATGAAGCAATTTTGCATATTCAAAAATATTCTACTGGTCATACAGAATCAATTTTGACAAGTTCAGATGCTGAAGCAGAAAAGTTTTCTAAATTAATTGATTCATCAGTTGTTTTTATCAATGCTTCAACTAGATTTACAGATGGTGAAATGTTTGGTTTTGGAGCAGAGATAGGTATTAGCACACAAAAGTTACATGTAAGAGGGCCAATGGGTCTAGAGGCATTAACTAATGAGAGATATATAGTTAAAGGTGAAGGAACAGTTAGAAATTGACAAATCAACAGTTAAATATTGAGATTTTTAAAAAACATGGTTATTTTGCTGATCAGGAATTAGTTGATGTTGTTAATGCATCAATTTATCTTAAAAAACCATTGCTTATTGAAGGACCAGCTGGGACGGGAAAAACTTATTTAGCAAAAACATTGTCAAATATACTAGATTCAGAACTTATTAGACTCCAATGTCATGAAGGTATTGATGAAGACAATGCATTGTATGAATGGAATTATAAAAAACAATTAATCTCAATTCAACGAGATGAAAAAGACAAAAATCTATTTTCAGAAGAGTTTTTAATTGAAAGGCCAATTTTAAAAGTTTTAAATTCAGAGTCTCAATCAGTATTTCTTATTGATGAAATAGATAGATCAGATGAAGAGTTTGAAGCACTATTGCTAGAAGTATTAGCTGAAAATCAAGTAACTATTCCAGAGCTCGGAACAATTACAGCAAAAAGTGAAAGTATTGTAATTTTAACTTCTAATGGAACAAGAGAGTTATCAGAGGCTCTTAGGAGAAGATGTATATATTATTATTTAGACTATCCATCAGTTGGAATCGAAACAGACGTAATTTTAAAAAATGTGAAGGAAATTTCTAAAGAAGATGCTTTCAAATATGCAACATTTAGTTCAATGTTGAGAACTTTAAATTTAAACAAACCGCCATCGTTAATAGAAACTGTCGAATGGGTAAAGTTTAATTTTGAGAATAAGATTAAGAACTTATACTCCAATTTAGGAATTTTAAGCAAAGATTCTTATGATCAAAAATTGATATTTGAAAAAATAAAAGAATCTAATGATAATAAAGACTGAAGAAATATTATCTTTTAAAGAGTTTTGTAAAAAAAATAACTTTTATTTATCTTCGGATAGATACATAAATTTACTAAATTATTTAAATTCAAACGAACAAGATACTAAATTAAGAGAAATAGAATTCATTTATCATATTCTGCCATCCAATCACGAAGAAAAACAAAAAATTAAAAACTTAATTGAACATTTTTTTAATACATCAATCCTAGAAAATAAAATCAATTTTGTTCCAATTAAACAATATGATGAAACATTTATAGATATCTTTAATAGTAATAATCTAAATAATACATTTAATGAAATTGCGCTTGATCTAATAAATAATTATGGAGAAATTGATTTTAGCAGACCCGTATCTAACACTTTTTGGTTAAACAAAATAAAACAAACTATTAATTACTCTGAACAATTAACTTTTTTTGATATAGTTGCAGATAATTTTTTAGATAAATTGGTTAATTCTCAAAATAAAAAAGTTTTTCAAGAACAATTAAATTATTTTATTTTAGAAAAAATTCAAGAACTTAGAAATTCAACAAGGGATGCTTACTTACCTGCTGACTTATCACCCAAAGAGGATTTAATGGAAAAAGATTTTTTATATACTGACTCACATGAAAGGGAAAATTTACTAAGAGAAACCAAAAAATTAGGAGAAATTTTAGCAAACAGATTTAACAAATATTCTAGATCAGATTCAAAAGGAAAACTATTGTTTCGTAAAACTATAAGAAAATCATTACAAGATGGCGGAAACTTTTATAATTTAATTTTAAAACCAAAAATAAAAAGAAAACCAAAACTCATTTTGATGTGTGATATAAGTGGTTCAATGGCTTTATATTCATTATTTGGTTTGACTTTGTTATTTGGGGTTGTTCAAAGGTTTAGCTCAGTCAAAACATTTGTTTTTATTGATGGTGTTACTGATATTTCTAAAAGACTAAGGAAAATAAAGATTAACGAAGTTAAAAATATACTTAACGATTGGAATACATTTGTAACAAATGATGGCCACTCAGATTATGAAAAGTCTTTTAGTGAATTATTAGAAAAAATCAAATCAGATGGAAATCATGCAAAAACTTTATTAGTAATCGGTGATGCAAGAAATAATTATCGAAATATTGATAGAAGTTTAATAAAAAAAATAAATGATGATTTCAGTGCGATCTATTGGATGAATCCTGAAAGAAAACAATATTGGAATACAGGGGACAGTCAGTTTAACTTATTTGATGAAATTTCAACCTATAGTTCTGAAGTCAGAACATATCTTCAACTTAAAAATTTTATCAACAATATTCGTTTGAAAAAAGTTTTAAGATAATGAAAATTGGCATACTTGGTGGAACTTTTGACCCTCCACATTTAGCCCATAAAGAAATTGCATTAAGAGCAATTAAACAATTTAAACTTGATAAAGTAGTTTTTATACCTAGCGGAACACCTTGGCAAAAATCTGTATCTACACCATATAGAGATAGATTTAATATGACAAGAATTTTAATTCAAAAAGAAGAAATGCTTGAAATAAGTGATATTGAAAACAATACAACAAAACCAACATATACCATTGATACATTAAGAAATTTATGCACACCAGAAAATGATTATTTTTTTATTCTCGGTTCAGATGCTGCTATTGGAATAAAAACTTGGAAATCTTACAAAGAGATGTCTTCATTTGTGAACTTTTTAATAGCGCCTCGGGAAGAAGTTTCTTTTATCAGACTATTTTTTGCATTTCCATTTAAATTCAAATTAATTAAAGGAAAGAAGTTAGATATTAGTTCAACGAGTATTCGTAACTCAATTCAGGGAAAAGAAAGAAGTTATAATAAATTAATCCCAAAAGGTATATTAGATTACATTAATAGAGAGAAGTTATATTAAGATTTCCAAGTTTTTCTGTATAGAAGAATTACTATAGGAAAGATTTCTAATCTTCCAATAATCATTAATAAACTTAAAATTAGTTTTGATCCTTGGTCTATATAAAAATAATTTTTAATTGGACCAAGTTCACCAAGTCCTGGACCAACGTTATTCATTGCAGATGCAACGCCACCTAGAATTGCCTCAAAACTTAAAGAAGCTCCAGCAATATTAGAACTAATACTTAAAGCAAATGTTCCTAAGACAAATATTGCAACATATAAAATAAAAAAAGTTTGTACAGATTCAATCATTCGTTCAGGAATAATTGATTTTGACATTCTTATTTTAAATATTGCATTAGGATAAAATATTTTTCTTATTTCGTTTCTTACGGATTTTAATAAAGCAATAACACGTACGGTCTTGATACCTCCAGCAGTAGAACCTGACATGCCACCTAAAAACATTACACCTAAAATAAAGACTCGATAGTTAATATTCCAGTTTTCATAATCTAAATTTGTATACCCAGTAGTTGTTATAAGCGTTAGAGAAGTAAATAGAGCATTATTAATAGCTAATACAATGCTTTCTGAAAGTGCAATAGTTTTTACTAAAAAAATTGTAGCAGTAGAAAAAACGATAAAAGTATAGAATTTGAACTCAGAACTGTTAAATATTTCAACCAAATTTTTATTTCTCAAAACTTTCAGAAGCAAAATAAATGATGAACCAGCTAAAAACATAAAAATATTAATTATAAAGATAGTTATCGTAGAGAATTCACTTACCGATGAATTAAATGTACTAAATCCTCCGGTTGATAAAGTTGTAAACGCATGATTGAAAGAATCATAAAAACTTAGCCCAGAAAAATATAAAAGCAATGTTTCAATACAAGTAAAGGAGATATAAATTACCCACAATAATCTTGCTGTGTCTTGAAATCTAGGTGTTAACCTATCTGCACTTGGGCCAGGTGATTCCGCTTTGAATAAGTTAATACCGCCAGAACCAAGTAAAGGAAGTATGGTAATCGTTAATACGATTATTCCCATACCACCAAGCCACTGAGTTGTTGATCTCCATATTAATAATGATTTATCAACGCTCTCAATGTCAATGAGTATTGAAGAACCAGTTGTAGTTAATCCTGATATTGTTTCAAATAAAATATCAATATAAGTCAAATTAATTCCTGAAAATATATAAGGAATAGAAGAATAGATAGAAATTAAAAACCAAGAAATCCCTACAGCACCAAAACCTTGTATGGTATTTAATTGCCTACTTGGCACAATATATTTTTTAATAATACGATGTAAAATCAAAAGTACTGAGATATATATTAATAATTGAAGACTGAATGAATAATTTTTTTCAACTACAGTATTTAAAAGAGTTGGAAGTAAAGATAAAGAAAAAATTGGGAATACTCCACCAGAAATAAATAAAATAATTTTTAACATCAATTAACAGAACATTTCTTCAATTTCTTCAATTGAAGTAGGTAAAGCAAAAACAACCAGTCTGTCTCTTTCTGCAAATTTCCAAGTTCCCGAAGGTATATATGTATTTTCTCTCCTAGTTACTCCAGCAATGAGACAATTTTTAGGAAGCTGTATTTCGCTTAGTGATTTATCTAGTACCTGACAATCCTCTGAAATTATTATTTCTAATGCTTCTACTTCAGAATCCTCAAATGTTAATGCTGATTTCACTTTATCAGATCTTACATCTTGCAAAATTGCATTTGCAGCTGTTATTCTTGTTGAAATAGTTGCTTGAATTGATGAATTTTTAAGTAACTCTAAATAGTCAATTTTATTAACTCTTGTAATAATTTCTGGGACTCCAAGTGCATCTGCTACAAGTGAGCACACAATATTTTTTGAATCGTCCTTACTTAAAGCAACAACAGCTGTATTTTTATCTAGACCTAGATTTGTTAGATTGTTAGGATCTTTAGGGTCATTGTAAACAACTATAATGTTAGAATTTCTCTCAGCAATTCTTGTACAATCGTCTTCATTATCATCGATAACCATAACTTCGTAGTTTTTATAAAGTCTTTCTGCTAACAATTCTGATGACCTACTTGCGCCTACGATTATTACTTTTTTTAACTCTTGTTTTGATTCGATGCCAATTAAAGTAGTAGCAGTCATTATGTCACCACTTTTAACAACAATTTTTACATGATCTTCAGTTTTTAATTCAGTCTCACCATTAGCTATATAGGAAACATTGTCTCTAACAAATGCTGTAACTAACCAATTATCTCTTCCTCCAAACTCATGAATGTTTGCCAACTTGTTGCCAATAAGAGGGGAGTTTTGTGTTAGTACACCACCAATTGAAATTAATCTTCCATTTGAAAATTCATGGATATCATATATACCTACTCTAGAAAGCAATTTTTCAATTTCGTCACATGCACTTTCACTTGGATCGATAATTTGGTCAATATTTAATTCTTCAAGTTCATTTTTTAAAGAACTGTCTTGAACTCTAGCAAATGATTTTTGAGTGCCCATATTCTTTGCAATATAACAGGAAAGCATATTAGCATTTTCATCATCTGTTACTGCAATAATTAAGTCAGCAGTTTCAGCACCAGCTTGAGCTAACGAAGAGGGGCTACCACCATTTCCTTGAATTACTAGAGCATCAATAGTGTTATTGAGCTCTTCTACTTTTAATGAGTTTTTCTCAATTACAACAACATCGTGTTGTTCACTAGATAATTTTGTGGCAAGAAAACTTCCTACTTCACCAGCACCTACGATGATAATTTTTTTCAAACTGTCCCCAATTTAAGAATAGTGCCTTTTAAATTACATGGTAATATATTTATAAGTGAACCAAAATTTTAAAATTGACTTTCAAAAAGAGTTCCTTTTAAACAGTCTTATAGATTTAATGTTTTCTCAAAAATTTACGAATATTAAATTAATTGAGTTAAATAAAAATACATTTTATGACTATGTTTTAATTGCAACAGCAAATTCAATTGCTCAAATGAATCCTATAATTAAAAAAATAAAAAAAGATCTTAAAATTGAAAAAATTAATTACGAAGGTTATAACACATCATGGCTACTAATTAGTATGAATAGTATCTTGATTCAGATTTTTAATGAAGAATCAAGAGAATACTACAATATTGAGGATATATATTTTGATAGCCAAATTATTGCTAAATTCGGATAAATATTTAGGGGCTGTAGCTCAGCTGGCAGAGCACCTGCATGGCATGCAGGGGGTCAGGGGTTCAAATCCCCTCAGCTCCACTTCTATATAATGAATGCTAATTACTTAAAAAAAGTGTTATTTGAAACTAAATCATTGTCTAGTTCTCAGTTGTTGATTGCAATTATTTCAATTATTCAAATTGGTATTGTGTCTAGATCACTCGGCCCTGATATATTTGGGCGTGCAGTATTAGTACTAACACTAATATCACTAGTCTTTAGAATATTACATGCACGTAATAGTGATGTTTCACTCTTGTATTTTAAAAGTTATGGGACAACACATATATTTACATCTTTTATATTTGATTTTTTAATTAGTGCTCTTGGTGCATTTATTACAATATTAGTTTTCCATAGTTCATTAAATTCATTATTTGGTGAATATAAGTTTGATTTATTTATTGGATTTTTGATTATATCAAGAATAATTTATTCATTTTCTGAAACAGCAAAAGCTATATTAACTTTACATGGACAATATTCACAATTAGCGAAAATTGAAGTAGTTTCAACAACTATTCGATTTTTATCCATTTTAATTTTATTTAGTTATTCACCAAAAATAGAATTTTATTTCTTAGCATTTGCATCTCACTTTTTTGTTTATGGAATGTTGAGTTTATTTTCAATCAGGAAAGAAATTATTAACTTTAAAATTCAACTTTCTGAACTAAATAATTATTTTCAAAAAACTAAAACGAATTATTTAAAGCAAAGATCAGACCAGTTTGTTGGAATTATACCCCAGCATTTTGATGTTGTAATTTTGAGTTATTTTGCAGACTATTCAACAGTAGGTATTTATAGAATAGCAAAAAGATTAGTAGAGCCTATTGATAGTTTAATTGCAGTCTTAAACCCTTTTATCCAACATAATTTAAGTGTCAATAATAATAAATTCAGTATTAATAATTTCTTTATAAAAGTACTTTTTCCTATTTCAACAATTATTTCTTTATTATATTTTGTTTTAGGAAAATTCTTAATTGAATTAATTGCAGGTCAAGAATATGCTCAAAGTAATCAGCCATTAAGAATTTTAGTAATTGGATATATTGTTTATTTTTGTTCATTTTGGATAAGGCAAAAATTACTTTTTGCTGAAAAAATTCATTATCACTCAATTGCAAGGATAATTGGAACAATAGTATTTTTAACATTTGCAAATGTTTTAGCAACAGAATTTAAAGCAATTGGATTAGCAAGTGCACTAACGCTCAGTATTATTTTTCAGAAAACGTATGAATTTTACATTTATAAAAAATATCATTTATAAAAAATTAAATTTAAATAGCTTATAATAGTTATCATTGAATTGTGTTAAAAAACATAAAAAAATTAGCCAATCCAATTGTAATTTTTGCTTTATTCCTAATAAGTCTGGATGCATATAATTTTAAAAAAATTCCTTATCAATATTTCGGCTTTATTATTTTATTTTTTTTAGCCATTTATCTTACTAACAAAAAAATAAAAAAAATTTCTCTAGTTTCTTATACTTTTTTATTGGTAATTTTTATTCCAGTTTTTTTTACCTTAAGAATTACTAATAATTTTTACTTACTTAGCACTGAAAATGTAAGACTGTTTAATCTGATTACATTTTTTGTAGTTTTCTTATATTTTTTTACAACTTTTAATTTTGAAAGTACAAGTAGCTTTTTTGTATATTTGGAGAAGTTTATTCTTATAAGTTCTTTATTAAGCTTATATATATATTTTGCTCAGATTTATGACTTACCTGAGTTTACTAGAAATAGATCAGGAACTAACCTACTTGGAAATTCACTTCAAACTACTTTCTGGCCATATCAACACCATAGACTTCTAGGTACATTTAGAGAGCCTCTTTTATTTGTTTCATTTATTACTCCTCTCTATCTTTTAGTTTTAAATTACAAAAAAGAGGTTAGTTTTTTCCTTATATTAACTAGTTCAATTTGCATTGGACTTGCAGCCAGTGATTTAATACTAATTTATTTTTCAATTTTTTTAATTGTCTATTTTTTCATGGCATTTTTAAAAAAATTAAAAATGAATGATAGCAAAAATTTTAACAATAAAATTATTTTTGGTTTATCACTTCCCATTCTATTTTCATTTATTTCAATTATTGAGTGCAATGTTAATCCTAAAAGCAGTGATTGTACTCAATTTGAAATAAGTTATAACACTACTGAAGCATATTATAAAACTGATATTTATGAAGATATTACAAATCTTGATACTGATAGAAGAAAAATCATTAATTATTTTTTCAATGAAGGCAGTAATGAAACTAGCTTAGGTTTATATATGCCTTTAAACAATTTCAGTAATTTTATTAATAATAATCTATTAATTGAACAATATTTAACTAATAGGTCATTGCCTGAGTTCTTAAGCACTAGATATTTATCTCAAAATTTTGGAACTGGTAATTATTCTTATTTAAAATTCACACCAAACTTTCAAAATTTATTTATAAACATTTATATAACATACGGAAGTTTGTTTTTGGTAATAATTGGTTCAATTTTTATTATTTCAATTTATTTTTCAAGAAATAAAACAAATGTTGTTTATTTGCATTTTATAATTTTTTTATTTTTTTTGATTCCAATTGAAGAACTAACGGCATTTACAGGTTTGATATTTGGAGTTTGTTATAAAATGATAAAAAAGGAAATAATTTATGACCCAGTTATTTAATTTTAGTCCTGGACCATCAAAGCTACCTATAGATGTCATTAATAAGGCATCAGAAGCTATAGTAAATTTCAAGCCTATAAATAGTTCCATCTTAGAAATATCTCATCGGAGTAATGAATTTGCAAAAATATTAGAGAACATAGAAAATAATTTAATAAAAATATTGAATATACCAAATGAGTATGAAATTTTATTTTTACAAGGAGGTGCTACATATCAAAATACACTTATTCCGAATAATATTGCAATTGATAAAAATATTGGTTGCATTGTAAATGGTCATTGGGGAATGAAAACATTTGAAGATTTTTCAAAAGTTTTAAGTAATGTTGAAATGATTGAACTAAATTATGAGACGATTGGTTCTATTTACTTAAATGATTTTTCAAATTTTGACTTTTTACATATCACTAGTAACGAAACGATTAACGGTATTCAAATCAGAGAGTTGTCAAAAATTAAAAATTCAAACTTAATAGTTGATATGTCTTCAGATATTGGTTCATATAAACAGAATTTCAAGAATATAGATTATATATATGCAGGTGCACAAAAAAACTTAGGTATACCTGGAGTAACTTTATGTATTATTAAAAAAGATTTTTTAATTGAAAATAACAACCCAGCATATTTAAATTTAAAAGTGTTAAATGATAAAAAATCAATATTAAATACACCTTCAACATTTTCTATATTCATTTTTGATTTAGTACTTCAGTGGATGGTTGAAATGGGTGGAATAGATTATTTTGAAAAGAAGTCTATTAATCAATCAAGTTTAATTTATGATTATTTAGACTCACGCAATGATGTATTTACTGTTCTAGACAAAAGTGAATTTAGATCAAGATCTAATATAACTTACAACTTTAAAAACCAAGAACATACAAAAAATTTTTTAGAATACACAAAAGAAAATGGAATTATAGGAATAAATGGACATAGAAGCGTAGGTGGAATAAGAATAAGTTTATACAACAGTATTACTGATGAAATGGTGAGTTATTTATTAGATCATATTGAAAAGTTTTTAAGAAAAGTATAAAAATGAAAATTAATCTAACTGAAAAATATTTTTTTTCAAATTATAAATGTGAAGCTTATCTTATTAATTTTGAAATGTTTGATTTTAAAAAAGACAAAATGTTTCTTCATGAAGAAATTAATGAAAAAATAAAATTAACTGAAAATGTTAAAATAGAAAATTTCGAACCTTTGATTGTTACATCTTTTACAGAAAATATATCAAACAAAGTTTATGAAGATATTGAAATAGTTGAATTTTATTTATTAGATGGACACCATAGATGGGATTATGCTGTTAGATCAAATCAAACTCATAAGTTAAAATGTGTTCTAGTGCATTATAAAGATGTAAAAATTGAAACCTATAACTTTGAAATTAATACCGAAAATAATTTATTTGAGTCATGCTTAAAAGAAAATGGTTTTCAAAAGGTGGACAATTTTAATAACTCTATAAGATTTAAAAAACAATACTTTTCTTCTAAACGCTATGACAATAAATATTCTCTTTATGAATTTAAAAGAAAAATTCAAAAAAATAATTTAATTATTCCGGTTGGTGACAAAACTGTTCCTTATGAGCGATTAATAAATTTTACACCAATAGATATAAATGACATAAAAAATTTGGAAGAACTTTTACCACCAAAGTCAACATGGATAACACCAAGAATATAAATGAAAGTTTGTCATATTATCAATTCTTTAAACCGTGGAGGAGCGGAAACACATCTTTTAGATTTATGTAAAGAACAACTCAAAAATGGTTTGTATGTTGAGATTGTTACTATTGGTAAAGATAAAGTTAATATATTTTCAATTCAAAATGAAATATCAAAATTAAATATTAAAATACATCGTCTAAAAGGACCACGAATGTTTAATCCATTTTCATACATTAAACTAAAAATGATAATTAATTACAAAAATTTTGACGTTATCCATACACACCAGCCAAGAAGTGATTATATGATTTTTATAATTAAAAAAATCTTCAAAAAATCTTTAAGTTTTAAATGGATTGTCTCTATTCATGGAAAATATAACACTTATCTTGAAGAGAGCTTTGTTAATAAATTAAAGTTAATTTTTTTCAGAAACTTGTATAAAGCTTGGGAAAATGCAGACCAATTAATTGTAATTTCAAAAGAGGTTGAAGATTGGGTAAAAAAACTAAATACTAATTTAAAACCAGTAGTTGTAAATTATTGGATAAGTGATAAAAAAAATTTCAAAAATTTAAGTAATAATAAAATAACTTTTGGATTTCTTGGAAGGTTGAATAGAAACAAAGGAATAGAAGATTTAATTGATTCATTAAATAATGTCAGCATAGATTTTAATTGTATTGTCGGAGGTGTAGGTTCAAAAGAGTATATGCAATTTTTGTATTCCAAAATTTTGGAAAATAGAAAACAGAATTTCAAATTCCTAGGTTATGTAGAAGACCAAGAAAGTTTTTTTAATTCAATAGATATATTTATTTTTCCTTCCTTTTCAGAAGGACTTGGTTTAGTTCTGCTTGAAGCATTAAGTTATAAGAAGTTATGCATAGTAAGAAATAATCCTCCAATGAATCAATTTGTTTCAAATGATAACGGATATTTATTTAATAATCTTGAAAGTTTAATTTTTCAGATTGAGCATGCATATAGAGAATACAAAATAGAATCAATTTACACTGATAAAATTAAAAATATTGAAATGATTTTAAAAAAATATGATGTTAAAGTTTTATATCCAATAATAGAAAAGGTATATCAATCATGAAAGCTTATGAATATTCCAAAATAGAATCTTTTTGGCAGGAAACTTGGGATAGAGAGAATATATTAGGTTTAAATTCAAAATCAAATAACAAAAAATTTTACAATTTATGCATGTACCCGTATCCTTCAGGAGATTTACATATGGGTCATATAAGAAATTACACAATTGGAGATGTAATTACTAGATATAAACTAATGAATAATTTTAATGTGTTATCACCAATGGGTTGGGACTCTTTCGGACTTCCAGCTGAAAATGCTGCTATTAAAACTGGTGTTCACCCAAAAAAATTTACAGAAGAAAGAATATTAAACATGAAAAGTCAAATAAAAAGATTAGGTTCTTTATATGATTGGACTAGGGAAGTTGCTGCTCACAGTACGGATTATTACAAATGGACTCAATTTTTATTTTTAAAACTATTTGAAAAAAATTTAGCTTATAAAAAAGATGCACCAGTTAATTGGTGTGACTCTTGTAAAACAGTTCTTGCAAATGAACAAGTAGTAGAAGGTCTTTGTGAACGTTGCGATACTGTTATAATTCAAAAAAATTTAAATCAATGGTTTTTTAAAATATCTCAATATTCTCAAGAATTATTAGATGGACTAGATACAATTGCTGATTGGCCAGAAAACGTTAAAGCAATGCAACAAAATTGGATTGGACGATCCGAAGGTGCAGAGTTTTCTTTGGAAGTAAAAAACTCAAAACTAAAAATTGATGTTTTTACAACTAGACCAGATACTATTTTTGGTATGACTTTTGCAATTGTTTCACCTGATCATAAGTTAATCAATGAAATAATTGAAATTTCTCAAAATAAAGATGAAATAAAAAAATATATTGAGTTTTCAAATAAAAAGACTGATTTTGAAAGGCTTTCAACTTCTAAAGAAAAATCTGGAGTAGATTCTGGTTTAAAAATTATTAATCCAATAAATGGTAAAGAATTTCCTTTATGGATAGCTGACTATGTTTTAGCAAGTTATGGAACTGGTGCAATAATGGCAGTTCCTGCTCACGACCAAAGAGATTTCGATTTTGCAAAAAAGTATAAGCTTGAGATTATTCAAGTTATAAGTAACAGTAGTGAAATAACAAATAGTTTAGATAATGCTTATATAGGAGAAGGGAAATTAATTAATTCAGAAAGTTTTAATGGACTTAAATCTCACTCTGAAGCTTCTGAAAAAATTATTGATTATCTGGTAAAAAATAATATTGGCACTGCAAAAACAACTTTTAGATTAAGGGATTGGTTAATAAGCAGACAAAGATATTGGGGCGCACCAATTCCCGTTATACATTGCAATAACTGTGGTATTGTTCCAGAACTATATGAAAATTTACCAGTTCTTTTACCTAATATCGACGACTATAAAAACTCGGAGGAGTCACCTTTAGCAAAAAGTAAAGAATTTTTAAATGTTCAGTGTAATAAATGTGGTTGTGATGCAAAGAGAGATACTGATACTATGGACACTTTTGTAGATTCATCATGGTATTTTTTAAGATTTGTTGATCCTAAAAATAATGAACTGCCTTTTTCAAGAGACTCTGTTAATTCATGGCTTCCTGTAGATCAATATATTGGTGGTGTAGAACATGCAATTCTCCATCTATTGTATGCAAGATTTTTTGTAAAAGCCTTAAGAGATATTAAGTTATTAGATTTTGATGAACCATTCCAAAATTTATTTTCACAAGGCATGATTAACTTTGGTGGTTCTAAAATGTCTAAGTCAAAAGGGAATACAGTTGATCCAGAATCATATTTTAAAACACATGGAGCTGATGCGCTTAGGTTATATATATTATTTATGGCTCCACCAAGCGATGGCGTTGAGTGGAACGATGGAGGAATAGAAGGGACCAAACGTTTTCTAAATAAAGTATGGGAAAATATAAATCACCTTAATCAACTAAATGATGCTTTAAGTAGTAAAGAAAATGAAATAATTAGGAAGCTAAACCAAACTGTAAACTCTGTAACTAATCATTTAAACAAATTCGAGTTTAATACTGCGGTATCAGATTTAATGAAATTTAATAATGAGTTATCAATTTTTTTAGATAATGAATTTAATTGTTCAAAAATTAATAAGTCAAAAATTATTGATGATTTTACAAAATTGCTTTATCCTCTTGCACCTCATATTTCTAGCGAATTAGATAAATTATTTGGTAGTGGTAATTTATCTAAAAAAACTTGGCCCAGCGTTGATACCAGTAATTTACAAGACCCATTTTATGAATTGGTAATTCAAATAAATGGCAAGAAGAAATTTACTAAAAATATTCCTTCAAATTCTGAGCAAGTTTATATTGAAGAATTGTGCTTTAAAGAATTTCAAATTCAAAAAGAAACATATCAAAAAGTTATTTTTATTAAAAATAAATTAATTAATTTTGTTGGGCAATGAAGCTTATTGTTACTGAGAGTTTATTATCTGATTTAGATGAGTTTGGGATATTAAAAAAAAATTATACAAAAATCTCATATGTTGATTTAAAAGATTATCGAACACCACTATTTGAAACTGAAAATTTAAAATTTGTTTATGATAAATTTTTTCAATTAACAGATGAAAATAAATCAGACTTAAATCATTATGAAAATTTTATATTTCAAATTAAAAAATCAAATCTAAGTAAATTTAATGATATTTCTCAAGAAATAGAAATTCTATATTCTAATTTAAAAAAGAAAAATATAAACCCTTGGGATTTATCAAATTCTATATTTAATGTAAATAAAAATTATGAACTTGATGCGATACAAAATTTTACAAGTGATGAAAACACATTTAAAACTTTTCTATCATACTTATCAAAAGAACTAGTTCGAATTAAATTACTTTATCAATTTGATACTCCATATGTATCTAAGATTTTAAATGAAAAAATAGATTTTAAGTATAAAGATGCCACATTAAAAAAAAATAAAATAAATGAAAATCAAATTGATAAATCTTTAAATTTAATAAACAAAATTGAAAATAATTTAATATCTAATAGTTTTGAATCTACTGTGGCTAAAAGGTTTTTAGTAGCTATAAAAAAAAATTTAGAGACTTGATATTTTAGATTTATTTCTATCCCTGTAACTTTTTTTTATAATTCCTTTTGAGAATGCTACATCCAGAGATTTTAATGCTTGTTCTTTATTTTTTTCATTTGAATCTAAAGTTACATTTTTCAGTGCAGTTTTAAGCTCTGACTTAAGTGATTTATTTCTAGAATTTCTTATTTTATCTTGTTTAATTCTCTTTTTTTGAGATTTAATATTTGCCATTTAAAACCTTTCAGTATATAAGATATTAACTTAATACATATGTTAAATAATAAAAATATCAGAAATATTTCAATAATAGCCCATGTTGATCACGGAAAATCAACACTTGCAGATAGATTAATTGAAAAATCTGGATTAATAAAACCTGGCGAACATAAAGATCAAGTTCTTGATTCTATGGATTTAGAGCGTGAAAAAGGTATTACAATTAAATCTCAACCAGTCAGATTAAAATTTAATGATTTAATAATAAACATTATTGATACCCCAGGACATGTTGACTTTTCTTATGAAGTTTCTAGAGCATTAATTGCATGTGATGGTGCTTTACTGCTTGTAGATGCAACTCAAGGTATTCAAGCACAAACTTTTGCCCACTCTTATGCAGCAATTGAAGCAGGATTGGAATTGATACCAGTTCTAAATAAAATAGATTCAATTGATGCTGATGTATCTAGTACTAAAAAACAAATATTTAATTTAATTGGATCTAGAGAAAATGAAATATTTGAAATTTCAGCTAAGACAGGACTAGGTATTGACAATTTATTACTCGAAATACCAAAATTAATATCACCTCCTGAAAAAAAATCTAGCAGCATTAATGCATTGATTTTTGATTCATTTTTTGATACTTATAGAGGAGTAGTAGCTTCTATTAGGATGTTTGGTGGAGAAATTCTTCAGAATCAAAGATTAAAACTTGTAAATTCTAATTTTTCTTTTTCTCCCACGGAGATAGGGTATTTTGACCTAAAATTTACACCTTCTAAATCTTTAGAATCAGGTGAGGTTGGATATGTTGTAACTGGAGCTAAAGATTTATCACAAATAAGAGTAGGAGATACTTTAGTTTCAGATGACGACCCAAAACCTATTATTGTTTCAGGTTATAAAGAACCACAACCAACAGTATTTTCTAGTGTATTCCCTTCAGATAGTGATGAGTATACAAAATTAAGAGAATCATTAGACAAATATGTTCTAAACGATGCGAGTTTCTTTTTTGAACCAGAGACGTCTTCAGCTTTTGGGTTCGGCTTTAGATGTGGATTTTTAGGATTATTACATCTTGAGATAGTTATTGAACGACTAGAAAGAGAATTTAATCTATCTTTGATTGTTACCCCACCTTCAGTGGAATTTAAAATAGTAAGAAATAATAATCAAGAAATTTTAATAAAAAACCCAACTGAAATTGATAAATATACAGATATCAAATCTATAGAAGAAAAATATTGTGAAGTTAATTTACTTTTACCAAAAGAATATATTGGTTCGGTAATTCAATTATTAAACGAGAAAAGAGGGCAACAGCTAGATATTAACTATTTGTCAACAACTATGGTAAAAATACAATACAAACTTCCTCTGTTAGAACTTGTAACTGGTTTTTATGATTCATTAAAATCAGTTTCTCAAGGTTTTGCAACTTTAGATTATAAATTGTTAGATTATGAAAAAGGTAATTTAGTTAAATTAGATATTTTAGTTAATGGTCAAACTATTGATTCATTTAGTTCAATTTTAGCTAAGCAAAATGCAGAATATATAGGTAGAAGTAGAGTAAAAAAGTTATCAGAATTAATACCTAGGCAACAATTCGATATCCCAATCCAAGCAGCTATTGGATCTCGGATAATTGCAAGAGAGACAATTAAAGCATTAAGAAAAGATGTGACCGCTAAATTATACGGAGGAGACGTAACAAGAAAAAGAAAATTATTAGAAAAACAAAAGGAAGGTAAAAAGAAGATGCGTCAAATTGGAAAAGTTGCGGTTCCTAAAGAAGCATTTAAGGAGTTTTTAAAACAGTAATGCATATTCCAACAATTTTTGATATTAATTTAATTGAGAAGGATTATTATGAGATTATTGATTCTAAAAAAATTCATCATCTAAAAGATGTGCTTAGAATCAAAAACGGTCAATTAATCAATCTTACAGATGGTCAAGGTAATTTATATATTGGAAAGTTTGAAAATAATTTGATTGAAATATTTAAATCAGAAAATTATAAAAAAACGAATGATATGAAAGTTTTTTTCCCTCAATTAAAAAATAAAAATAGATTGAGATTTTTAATTGAAAAATTGACAGAACTTTGTGTATCTGAAATTTTTATTGGCAATACCGAATATACGCAAAATAGTTACGTTAACGAAGAAAAAATTATGAGTTGGGTTATTTCTTCTATTGAGCAGTCAGGCGTACCATTTGTACCAAAATTAAATCTAGTTGATAGTATTGACTTCAATGTTTTCGATACATGTTTAGACATTTCAGGAAAACCTTTAAAACAACATTCTGTAAAAATAAAAAATTTTGCTGTAGGACCTGAAGGAGGCTGGTCTAAAAAAGAACTAGACTCTTTTGATTTTATTTACTCAATTTCAAGTTTTACATTAAGAGTTGAAACTGCAACCTTAACAGCTGCAGCATTATTGATGTAAAATAAATTATGAATAAAAAGTCTATTTTTGAATTGATTTTAGAGGGTGAAGTTAACTCTAATATTGTTTATGAAAATGACTATGTTTTTGCAATAAATGATATCAACCCAGTCTCAAAAATTCATATTTTAATAATTCCAAAGAAAAAAATAGAATCAATAAATTTTATTGAAGAAGAGGATTCACAACTTCTTGCTCAGATGTTTTTAACTGCAAAGTTATTAGCAAAAAAGTATGAAATAAATAATAGTGGATACCGTTTAATAGTAAATACTGGTGAAAATGCTGGTCAAACAGTATTTCATATTCACATGCATTTAATCGGTGGAGAAAAATTAAATAATATTTAACTATGAAAGAAATTACAATTCCTCAAAATCAAGATATAGTAAAACTCCTAGGTATTAATGATGTAAATCTAAAATATTTACGCAAAGCATTTCCTAGCATTGAATTAAATGTTCGTGGTAATAGTATATTTTTAGAAGGTGATGAAAAGTTAATCTCCGATTTCCAAAAAATATTTGATGAAATGGTAATTATGAATAAAAAAAACGAAAATATTGAAATTTCTGATATTGAATTACTTACTAAATTAAATACAAAAAAAAATCAAAAAAATGAAAGTTTTAATCAAATTGAAGTTACTAACAATAAACAAATTAAAATAAAAAACTTAACACAATTCAAATACTTAGAAGCAATTGAAAAATCAACTATCACTTTTGGTATTGGACCAGCTGGAACAGGTAAAACTTTTTTAGCAGTTGCAAGTGCTGTAAAAATGTATAGTGAAGAAAAAATAAAAAAAATTGTTTTAACTAGACCTGCAGTTGAAGCAGGGGAGAGATTAGGATACTTACCAGGTGATTTGTCACAGAAAATAGACCCTTACCTAGTTCCACTTTTTGACTCTTTGGAATATTTTCTTGGAAATGAAAGCTTACAGTATTTAATTGAAAAGAGAAATATTGAAATAGTACCACTAGCGTATATGAGAGGAAGAACTTTGAATAATGCATGTATTATCTTAGATGAAGCACAAAATTCCACTTTAAGTCAAATAAAAATGTTTTTAACCAGACTAGGTGAAGACTCAAAAATGATAATTACAGGTGACGAGTCTCAAGTTGATTTAAATAATACACATTTATCAGGACTTAAAAAAGTTAGAAAAACATTAAACTCACTAGATGAAATTGAAGTAGTTGAATTTATGCTAACTGATATAGTAAGAAACAAAATTGTTTCAAAGATTTTAGAAGTATTTCCAAAAAATAATGAATAAATATACTGAACACGTTAAAAAAGTATTGTACCTAATGGTTTTTGCTACAGGTGTATGGTTTATATCTTTCACTGTTTTTCCCGAGAATCAGATTATTGAAATTAATATTGGTGATGAATCTCCTGCATCTTTTTACTCACCTAGGTATATTTCAGTTGTTGATGAACTTAAAACACAAAATCTAATTGACAATGCTTTGAATAATGTACCTCCTGTTTACTCTATAGATTCTGAAGTTAATTCAACAGTAATTGACGGAATTACAGATATGTTTTTAACTGTTATTAAAGCCAGAACTGAAGAGACACTTATTCAGGATGATGAAAATGATATTAATGAAACAAATCCAGTTGTTGAAATAGTTCAATTAAATAAAATTGAACAGATTGAAAAAATTCAGACCTCTCTTTTGTTTTCGACTATATCAACCTCAACAATTGAAGTTTTAGTAGAAGTATCAAATTATGATATTAAAAATGGAAATAATTATTTAACCCAATTAGAAATTGAAGCAAAACTACAAGCAAATAAATTACTAACTTCTGGGATTAGTAATGACTCTTTAAATCAAATTAGACAAAATATAGTTTCCACACCTCCTAATTTAAACTTACAAAGCGAGATATATGCAATTATTCCTGAGGCCAGAGTCGGATCTGCTGTTGCAGAATTAATAGCTGAAAATTTAATAGCTAACCAAAAGCTAGAAGAAGAATTGTGGAACATCCAAAAACAAAAAGCTATAGAATCTGTTCAAGTTGTTGAAGTGCAATTTTTTAAAGATGAATTAATTGTTCAAGAAGGACAGATCATAACAAATGTTATTTTTGAAGCTTTAAATGAATTAGGTTATTTATCAGGACAATCTAGAACTGTTCAAACAGCTGCAATTCCAATAATTGTTTCAGTTTTTGTGGTTTTGTATGTTTTACTATGGAGATTAAAAGATTCCATTTGGAAAAATGATAATGAACTTTTACTAATATTAACTTTACTATTTATGTCTTCACTTTCATTAAGAGGTGTTTCATATTTTTCTCAGCTTTCTGATTTCAAGTTCATACAATATGGATTACCAATATCGTTTATTGGAATTATTTCTATGACTCTTTTAAATTTGCGAGCCACTTTAATACTTTCACTTTCTAGTTCCTTACTTGCACTTGCAGGCGGTGGAAATATTGGATTAGTTGCGTTAGGAGCACTTGGTACCATCATTCCAGCTATTTTTATTTCAGAAGAAACAGACAGAAAGTTATTAAGAGAAAGAATAATTTACATCTCACTTTCTCAACCGTTACTTGCTTTTGGTGTATATTTTTATTTAAGACAAGAAGCAAATTTAACTCAAATTCTATTAGTTGCATTTTTTAGTTCATTAATAACTAATCTATTCGCTTTCTCATTAATTTCTTATATAGAAAATATATTTAGAATCACATCAAATTTAAAATTATCTGAATTATCAGATAGAAACCACCCAGCTTTAAGATTTCTTGAAGATAATGCTTTAGGCACGTTTAACCATTCACTTGTAGTTGGAACCCTTGCTGATCGTGCAGCTATAAAAATAGGAGCAAATAGTCAACTAGCAAGAGCCATGGCATACTATCACGATTTAGGAAAAACTGCCAATCCTTTAATGTTTGTTGAAAACCAGATAGGTTATTCAACTCCTCATGAACATTTAAATCCATTGGAATCAGCTGAGATTATTAAAAGTCATGTAACAGAAGGTATAAAACTAGCAAAAAGATTTAAATTACCTGAAATTGTATATAAAGGAATTGAGGAACATCATGGCGATTCAGTAATTAGATTCTTCTATGAAAAAGCTAAGGAACAAGGTATTCAAGTCAATAAAAATGAATATAGGCATTTAGGTGTTAAACCAACAACTAGAGAATCTGCTATTTTAATGTTTGCAGATTCTCTAGAGGCTGCTTGTAGAGCTATTTTCATGAAAGAGGATGCTAACGAAAATAGAATTAGGAATATAATTGAGCAAATATTTAACGAAAAAATTTCAGATGGCCAGCTACAAAACTCACCACTAACATTTAAGGAAATTACTTTAATCAAAGACTCTTTTCAAAAAAGTTTAGAGGGATTATATCACCAGAGAGTGTTGTACCCTGAAAGCATTGAAGAAGAGTAAATATTGGAAATTAATTTTTATGGAAAATTTTTAAAAAATGAAAAAATTGCACTTAATGATGCATTAAAAACATTTGAACATTTTTTTCCATTAAACAATAATATTTTTGTTGAGTTGCATTCAGTAAATAAAACAGAATCTAAAGCGCTTAATATTGAGTACTTTAAAAAGAATCATTCAACAGATGTTATAACTTTGCCAATATTTAAAGATTATAAAAATCTATTGAAATCAAATTTAAAAGGAGATGTTGTTTTAGGAGATATTTTTATATCCAAAGAAGACTTGAAAATTAATGCAAAAAAATATGAAAAATCTTTAATAGAAGAATTACAACTAGTCTTAGTGCATGGCTTATTGCATTTATTAGGGTTTAGTCATAATCAAGAAACTAAACTTAAGACTTATGAAGAAAAAATATTGAGTAAACTCTGGAATGAAATATAACACAAAAGAACTAAATCATATAGCGATAATAATGGATGGAAATGGTCGTTGGGCTACTGAAAAAGGCCAAGATAGAACTAATGGCCATGCTGCCGGAGAGCACTCTCTTTCTAGAACTATTGATTGGTCAATAAAAAACAAAATACTTTGGTTGACGGTTTATGCATTCTCAACTGAAAATTGGTTAAGAAGTAATAAAGAAGTTGAATATTTAATGTTTTTTAACAGAGATATATTAATTAGAAGAAGAGAAGAGTTTAATGAAAAAGGTGTTAAGTTTAGATTTTTAGGTAATTTAGAAGATAATAAAATTCCAAAAGAAAACAAAAGTTTAATGATTGAAACTGAGGAAATAACAAAGAATAATAAAATATTAAATCTTAATTTCGCATTTAATTACGGTTCTAGAAATGAAATACATAATGCTATTATAAATTTACACAATAACAATTTAAATAAAGAACTAGATGAAATAAATATTGAAAAACAACTGAGATCAAATTTTCAGTTTCCTGATATTCCTGATCCAGATTTACTTCTTAGAACAGCTGGAGAGAAAAGATTAAGCAACTTCTTACTTTATCAAATTAGTTATTCAGAGCTAATTTTTATTAATGATTTATGGCCAGATGTTGATGAGAAGATTTTAGATAAAGTACTATTAGAATTTAAAAGTAGGAATAGAACATATGGTGGAAATTAATAGAGAACTCTTTGAGAAAATTGTAAAAGTTGCTCAATCGAGAGGATTTGTCTTTAACTCATCTTCAATATATGGCGGACTTAGGAGCTCCTATGACTACGGTCCTCTTGGGTCAATTTTGAAAAAAAATATTTCGGAGGAATGGTGGAAAAGTTTAAGAAGTAATTCAGATATAAATATATTTCCAATTGACACCTCAATTATTCAAAGTTCTCAAGTATGGAAAGCTTCGGGACACTTATCAGAATTTTCTGATCCTCTTGTTGAGTGTAAGAAATGCAACACAAGGTTAAGAAGTGATAAGTTGAATGAATTAAGTTGCGATTGTGCTTTTCCAGAATTTACTGAACCAAAGAATTTTAATTTAATGTTCTCAACAAATATTGGACCAACAGAAAATGAAGATTCAAAAGTTTATTTAAGACCAGAAACAGCACAGGGGATTTTTATAAATTTTGAAAACGTTCAAAGAACAATGAGAGCCAAACTGCCTTTTGGAATAGCAAATATTGGAAAATCTTTTAGAAATGAAATTACTCCCGGTCAATTTATATTTAGAACTCGGGAGTTTGAACAAATGGAAATAGAATTTTTTTGTAAAACAGAAGATTCTTCAAAGTGGTTTGATTTCTGGAAGGAAGAAAGGATGCAGTGGTATCTTAATCTAGGAATTTCAAAAGATTATCTTAGGTTTAGAGAACACAATGAATCCGAATTAGCCCATTATGCAAAGCAAACTGTTGATATAGAGTTTTTATACCCTTGGGGATGGGGTGAGCTAGAGGGAATTGCTGATCGAGGTAAATATGATATTGAAGCTCATCAAAATTCTAGTGGTAAAGATTTAAGCTATTTCGATCCAGAAAATAATTTTAAAATAGTTCCAAATGTCATTGAACCAGCTGCAGGTTTGACCAGAACAGTATTTGCCTTACTTTGCGCTTCATATAAAGAAGATTGTGTAAATAATGAAACTAGAAATTTCTTTTCATTTAACTTTAACTTAGCTCCAGTTCAGATAGGTATTCTACCTCTGAGCAAAAAAGATAATTTAATTAAACTGGCAAACGAAATTAATAATATGCTTTTAGGGAAATATCGAACTGAAATAGACGTAACTCAATCGATTGGTAAAAGATACAGAAGACAAGATGAAATCGGTACACCTTTTTGTATAACAGTTGATTTTGACTCACTTGAAGACAGTAAAGTAACAATTAGAGATAGGGATAACATGCAACAGCAGAGGATATCTATTGATAAGTTATTAAAATTTTTTGAAAAAGATTAATGTCTATTTCAAAAAATTCAATTGAAGACCTTAAAAAAATTTCAAAAATTAGTGATTTTGTACTTTCAACTACTACAGGAAAATTAAGAGGCTTGAAAGGAATGGCGCTTTGTCCATTTCATGGAGAAAAAACAGCGAGCATGAGCTTTACAGATACAGAAAACCTATTTCATTGTTTTGGTTGCAAAGAAGGAGGTGATATATTTCATTACGTACAATTGATTAATAATTTTGAATTCCAAGAAGCTGTAGAGTTCGTAGCTGAAAAATATAATTTCAAACTTAATTATTTATCAAATCAAAATGATATAAATACTAATTCATATATTGAGAAAATGAAATATCTATATGAGTACTTTTTAAGAAGTATTCAATCTGAACAAGGTGTTCAAGCTAAGAGTTATCTAAAGAATAGAGGTTATAGTGAATCAGAAGTTATACAGTATGGGATAGGATATATTGAGAGTGATTTAGCTTCATTAAATAAATATATGAAGAGTAAAAATATTTCTGACCAAGATTTATCAAAACTTGGATTTAAAAGTTCAAATAATAATTTTCTTTTTAAAAACAGAATTTTATTTCCAATTTTAAATTTTAAAAACGAAGTTATAGCTTTTGGAGGAAGATCGTTAGATGAATTTGGTCCAAAATATTTAAATTCTTCGGATTCAATTTTATATAAAAAAAATAAAAGCCTATTTTTTACTCAAAAATTTTTGAAATCTGTAAAAGATAAAAAATATGTTTATATTGTTGAAGGATATTTTGATGTTTTGGCATTAAATCAATTAGGATACAGCAATGTAGTTTCTGCATCAGGAACAGCATTTACCATTAATCAACTAAATACTTTAACTCGATATACTAAAAAATTTCTTTTATGCTTTGATAATGACGATGCAGGTTTAATAGCTACTGAAAAGTTTTTGGAATTAAAAACTCATATTTCAACTCAAATTGAAATACATTGTTTAAAATTGCCTAAATCTTATAAAGATATCTCTGAATTTTATGAAGCAAAGAATGATCACTTTTCTACATTAATTAAAGAAAACAAAAATATAGTTGAATATTTAATTGATAATAAAATGCAAATTGAATCAGATAAGGTATCAATATTTAATTATTTTAGATTACTATCTCATAGTTTAAGCCCACTTGAAGTTGATGTTGCATTAGATTACTTATCACTAAAACTAAATACGCAAAAAGAAATTTTAAAAAATGAAATTAATTTTAATCCCTCATCTGAACCTAGTTTCATAAAAAGTAACAAAACACAAGCAATTGAAACATTTAAGGAAATTATTTTTTCAGAGATATTAAAGCAAAAAGACAATATTTCTCCAGAATTAAAAGAAATAACTTTAATTAACGAATCATTTTTAAGTGAAGTTGAATCAGTCAAAAAAAACAATGAGTTAAAAGAAAAGTTAATGAATGTTTCATATTCGGACGATCAACTAAAAGAATCAGTTGCAAGACTTTATCTATATTATTCTGAGTTGAAGATAAGTGATTTGATTCAAAAATTTGAAAATTCAAGCGAAAAAGATTTTAAAATTATTCAAAAAATTGAAGATATTAAAAAGAAAAAAGAATTCTATCTAAATACTATTTGATACATAGTATTATTAATTTGCTATCCGAGGTAGCTCAATTGGCAGAGCAGCGGACTGTTAATCCGTTGGTTGTGGGTTCAAGTCCCACCCTCGGAGCTTAAAATATAATAATTAACTATAATTGAATTGATTGGAGGGATAATGGATTATCTTGCTATAGTAAAAGAAAGAGCTGAAGGTAAAGACTTAAGTGTTCTTGGAGGATCAGTAAAATTTATTGCTGGTGACAATATTGTATTTATAGATGGTGTTAATGGTGAAATTTCATCAGATGATAGTGAAGCCACATGTACAGTAACAACTGATACTGAAACAATGCAAGCGATAATGAATGGTTCTTCAAGCCCACAAGCTGCTTTTATGACAGGAAAACTTAAAGTTTCTGGTGATATGAGTATTGCTTTAAAAGTACAATCTATAATTTCGTAATTTTTTAGGGCCTGTAGCTCAGTTGGTTAGAGCAACGGACTCATAATCCGTCGGTCGCAGGTTCGAGTCCTGCCGGGCCCACAAAAAATAATTTTTATGAAATTTAATATAAATTCAATTAATGTCATAGGAATTTTGCTTGCCTCATCACTTTTGATTCCTTCAAACTATGGATTAAACCTAGTTGGTTTAAATTTTGAAGATTTACCTGTACTATTTGTTTTTATTTATCTAATTTTAAAAAACTTTAAAAATTTCAAATTTACATATACAGATAAAATATTTGTTATATTTTTCTTTTTATTTATTTTGTATACAAATATTTTTACAAAGAATTTTTTAATTTTTAATACAACAAATATGAGAATATATTTTTATTTTATATTTTGTTTTTTACTAGCAAGAGAACTAAGAAAAAACAAAAAAAATATAATACAAATTTTTGAACCTCTATGGATTGTCATGGTGGTAAATTTTTTAATTATTCTTTTTCAGATTCAATTACCTGGAGCTGTTGATGGATGGATTTTAAACAACACAGGAAGTAATACAATATTTCTTTCAGGACGATTAGGTGGTATTCAAGGTGGTGGTCCTAATGTAATAGGTATTATTTGTTCAATTTATTTATTACATGTGATTAATAAATTATTTTTTACTGAAAATTCTAATCCAAATAATAAAATTATTTTCTGGATGTTAATGTTTTTTATTACTTTTATAAATTTAATTCTGACTTATTCTAGAGGATCTTATATTGCATTTATATTAGGAATAATCGTATTAATATATGGATCTAAAAAAGTTTCAAAAAAAATAAAATTGTCATTATTTATTATTTCAGGATTCTTACTTCTAATTTTCATATATTTATTTCCTTCAGTGTTTTTAAAACAATCTAATAGAACTTTTTTAAGCGGATTGGCGATAAAAAATATAGAAGTTATAGATGGAACTGGTGGTGGTTTTTATATTAAAGAAGTGTATAGAGATTATTTAATTACTCTTCCAGATCAATCAGTTGAAGAAAGTTTTAATTTTATATATACTCAGGAAGAAAAAAATATAATTATATCTCAAGAAATTACTCAATCTTTTTCACCTGTTTATGGGTTTTTAAAAATGAATTTTGATTATAAAGATAATCTATTTCCAAGATCTGTCGTTACTTTTTATTATTCTAATGATGGAAAAAACTGGAATCAAATTGGTGGTAAGCATACACCAGGATATATCATAAATTTATTAAAAAATGATTCATATTTTGAAGTTGGAGGTTGGGCTGATGGTCAATCACCAGGGAGTTCTTACTTAGATGGTTTTGTAAAAAGTATATATATAAGTGTAGAAGAAAATAGTACAAAGATAATTTTGAATGAAGTCAATAGAGATAATGAATACTTTATTTTCTTGCCTGCTTCAGATTCTTTTTTTGATAATAGGAACGATGGAAAAATTAAATTTAATGAGTTAGGCTTAAAACTACTTAGACCAAGAAGCTATTGGATCGCCATACCTAATAATTATGATTTATCTGAAAAAGATTTCAATATAATTATTGAACTAAATTTAGAGGAAATACCTAAAGGAAACGAAACTTTATTTAGTCAAAGTTCGATACTTTCAAAAAATGGAAACATAAATAACCAGTCATGGAAGTGGTCGATTATTGATGGAAGAATGTATTTCTTTTGGGTTGAAGATGTTTCGAGTGGATATATAAATTATTTAGGAGGTCAAAGCTTAAGATCTGCAAAGTTGATATCAGAAAATTATGAGTTTAAAACTACTGAATCTGAATTTTCTTTGTCGCAATATGATGAAATTACAACTGCTCATAATGGTTTCTTAACTTTTGCAGTTGAATTTGGGCTATTGCCAACTTTACTAATACTAATTAGTTTGGTTATTTTGTTTACTAAAAATTATTTTAGGTTGACTAAAGTTGAAAATTTAATATTTTTAATGATAATTACGCAAAATTTTACAAATGATTTGATTTATTCTCCAGATGTAGCAATTTATTTCTGGATATTTCCTTTTTTATATTTAATATATAGTTTTGAAAATTATGAATCTAAAAGTCCTTGAGATTTAGCAAAATCTGTAAAGTTTTCTGTCATAATAAGAACTTGTCTTCCGTCATCTAGAATATAATTTTTAACTGGCATTGATAGTTTTTTGATATTGTTGAAATTTGTATCTTTTAAGTTCCACAGAAGATTAGTAGCTTTGTTTAAACTAAGGTTCTCGTCTATCACAAAACTATTTTCAAGTGCTGTAATAAATTTATTTAATTCTGATAAGCTTTTAAATTCTTTTACTCTCTTAAGAAGTTGAAGTACAACATATTGCTGTCTATCATTTCTAGTTAGGTCGCTAACACCAGGCATTAACTTCCATTCAGAGATATCGTTACCATTTTCATCTATTTGTTTTTCACCAACAAGTATTTCAGTGTTTCTGGAAACAACCCAATTTAATGCTATTGAACCATTAACTAGTTGACATCCTTTTTGAAGTTCGAAAGAGTATCCTTCTCTTTGAGTTACATCTACACAAATCTCAATACCATTAAATGAATTTATTATTTCTTCAAAACCTTCAAAGTTAAAACTTGCAAAATGATCTATTTTTAATCCAGTAAGTTTTGCTATTGATGCTGCTAAATTTTCAACTTTATTCCCACAAACATTTTTTATGAAACTTGCATTAATTCTCTCGATGTTATCAGTGCACCCGTTTTGTATTAGTGTATCTCTGGGTATAGATAATAAATACATCTCATCTGAATCTTTTTTAAATAATCCTAGAATTATTACATCAGCTCGTGCACCTTCAACAAAACCTCTTGAAAGGGATGAATTTTCATTTCTTTCATCAGAGCCAATGAGAAGATAAGTATCAAAATTATCAAGATCAGAATTAGCAAAACTATTAAGTAGAAAATCTTGAATAACAATTGGATCTTCCTTCTCTAAAACAATTGGTATTTCAGTATTATCTTGAGTTTCAATTTCATTATTCTGACCACCAGGAATTGTAGTTGTAATACCCTCAGCGATATTATCAACAACTTCTTGATTAAACTCAACTGTTTCGAAGTTGGGAACTAAAAAAATATAAACAATTATACCTAGCAGCAAAATAATACTAAGCATTATGAAGTATCTTTTTTGTTGTATCATTTGTAAACCAACTTTAGAGTATAACTATATAATTAATTTTATGGAAGAAATCACTTGCATAATAGCAGCTGGTGGCTTGGGGAAAAGGCTTCAAGGATTCAGAAATAACGATAAAACTAAAGTTTTATTGGAAGTTAACGGTACACCTATGATAAACCAACAGATCAAGCAAATTCTCTCATGGGGTATTAAGAAATTCGTTGTAATTACAAATCCATTATTTGATGAACTTACTCAAGAAGTTACCAAGAGAAGCTTTCCAGATTTGGACATAAAGTATGCAATACAGGAAGAACCTTTGGGAATATCACATGCTTTATCTAAGGCAGAAAAATTTCTAACAGGTAGTGAAATATCATTATTTGTATTGGGTGATAATTTTTTTGGTGAAAATCCAATAAAAAATATTAATTTTGATCAAATAAATCAATTTGGTGGGTGTCATGTTTTTACAATTGAAGTAAACAATCCTCAAGAATTTGGAGTTTTGGTATTGGATCAAAATGGGAAAATAGACTCAATTGAAGAAAAGCCAGAAAAGCCAAAAAGTAACAAAGCTGTAGTGGGTGTTTATATTTTTGATAATAAAGTAATTTCTAATATTAAAAAACTTACCCCATCTTCTAGAGGCGAATATGAAGTAACAGATTTAATAAATATTTATATTAATAATAATATAGCTTCATTTTCAGAATTAAATAGCTGGTGGATTGACGCTGGGACCCCTGATAGAATTTTAGAACTTGAAGATAAATTAGCTAAAGGTATCTAATTTAATTAAGTAACTATAAAGCAATCTTAAATGTATTATATAAAAAGTTATAAACAATATTGAAACTACTGGTCTAAAAAGCAAAATTGCTAGAACTAAAATGAATGAACCAAAACTATATATTACAAAAATAAGTAATACTTTTTTTTCACTCAAACCTTTTTTTAATAGCCTATGAGATATGTGATCCGTTCCACCGGTAGTCGGCTTTATATTATTTTTAATTCTGTGATTAAAAATAACAAGAAAATCTAAAAGTGGTATGGTAAAAAATAGGAATATTGGGCTTAAGTTAAAAAGCAAAGAATTTACACCACCTGGATTCCAAACAAATAAAATACTTAAAAATCCTAGACAAAAACCAATAAATAAACTTCCTGAATCTCCTAGGTAAAGTTTTGCTGGTGGAAAATTAAATACAAAAAAACCAAGGATTGAAAATAATAAAACAATCGATAAATCAGTTAACCTATTTTGGTTAAAATAATAAGTAAGTAAAGTAATCTGTAAAAGAATTGAACTAGATACAACAACAGCTAAACCATCCATGTTATCTATGAAGTTAATTATATTAATTACAAAAACAATCCAAAAAATTGTAACAATTAAATTCAATTTATTACTCATATGAAGTTTTAGTAATGATTCAATATTAAGATAGGTCTTTATATTTATTACTGGGATTGAAACAAACAATATTTGAAAAAATAATTTAGATTTCCAATTTAAATTATAAAAATCATCTATGACACCTATAATTGAAATCAAAGTTCCAAAAATACCAATCACTATTATTGTTTTTTCAGAAGTTCCAAGAAAGTTTACAGAAATTAAGAATGCAAGTGCTGTAGCTACACCTCCTATGGGTGGAATAAAGTTTGAAACAAGTCTTTTCTCAAGTACCTCTCTCTTTTTGTGATAAAAAAAATTCTTAAACCTTAGAGCAAAATAGTTTCCAATTATTGAAAGAAGAAAAGATATAAATGATACAAAGTAGATATTTAATTGAATAAATTTCATTTATCTAAATAATATAATTTAGAAAATTGATTAGCAATAATAGAACTTGTATAATTTTTAGAAATTATTTTTTTGTTTTTATTACTTATTTGTAGATTAGAGTTTAAAAGATTGTTTAAATATAAAAGAATTTGATTGTTGTCTTTATTATCAATAATTTTTGAGTTCTCAAAATATGATATAAATTCTGTACCTGGATTTAGTGTACTAATACAAAACAAACCCACCCAAGCTGCTTCTAACAAAACTCTTGAAAATCCTTCATAATCAGAAAGTGAAATAATAATGTCATAATTGTGAAGTTCTTTTCTTAAATCTATATACCCTAAATATTCAACTGAAGAATTATTTATTATATTTTGTAATTCATGATGGTTAATTGACTTAGGGTTACCGTAATCAATCTCACCAGATAGAAAAAATTTTAATTTCTTATTTTCATTTTTATTGGCGATATCTACAAAGTCTCGGATTCCTTTATCAATCAATAAACGAGAAGACATTAGTACTTTTAGTTCGCTGTTAAAAGTTTTTTTTTGAATATACTCATTGGTTTCAATTCCAGAACTTTCAATTAAAAGTGATTCATTTTTAAAATTTGTAAATTCACTAAAAATTCTAAGATCTGATTTATTTTGAAAAATTATAGTATGAAAAGTTTTGTTGATTAAAAAAATAAATATCGGCTTTATCAATACTCTTAATATTTTTGCTTTTAAATTCTTGCTAAATAAGTAACCTAATCCTGTTACAGATAGAATATTTTTCGATTTATTTTTCGTAATAAATTTAGAGATCATAAATAATATTCCAGACTTTAAAGTAAAAATATGATAAATATTTTGTTCCCCGTTGTTTTTAATTATCGAAGCAAGATTAAAAATTCCTTTGATATCTAAAATTTTTGTTTTATCAATTTCCCAATTTATTGAGTGATTATAAAAACTATTTAATTCATTCTTGTGTTCTATTGGGCAAATAGCATTAATTTTTGATGTAGCTAAATATTTTACTATTGGACCTCTAGATTGAAGTAAAATTTTGTCCCAATGTGCAACATAATAAATCATTACTATTATTTTAAATCGCAATATTGGTAATATTGCATAATATGAACATTGTTGTTGTTGGAACAGGATACGTTGGTCTTGTAACCGGAGTAGGGTTTGCACATCTAAAACATGAGGTAACTTTTATTGATTTAGATAAAAATAAAATAAAGTTATTAAATGAAAAAAAATTACCATTTTTTGAACCTGACTTAGATAAACATTTTGAAAATTCAAAAAATTTTGAAAGAATGAATTTTCTAACTAATTATGAAGAAGTTGAATGGGATGATGTTGACGTAGTATTTATTTGCGTACAGACTCCAAACAATGTTTCGACTAACTCTGTAGATACAAAATTCTTAGAATCAGCGATAGGTGAAATCGCCTCATTAAATAGAGATGATATAGTTATTACAGTTAAATCTACAATACCTCCTTATGAAATTGAAAACGTTTGTAAAAAAATTGGATTTAATAAAGAAAAACTTACATTTAATCCTGAATTCTTAAGAGAAGGTTCTGCAGTTTATGATTTTTTTAATCCAGATAGGATAGTAATTGGTGGCTATGATCAAAATAAAATTAATATATTATTAGAGCTTTATTCTGATTTCAATTGTGAAATTATTGTTACTGATTCTGTTAGTTCCCAACTTATTAAATATTTAGCTAATACCTACTTACCTTTAAGATTAACTTTTGTTAATGAAGCTTCCAGATTAGTAAATTATGCTAACGCTAACTTAGAAGATGTATTGAAAGGCGTTGGTATGGATAAAAGGATTGGTAAACAATACTTCAGACCTTCACCATCTTGGGGTGGATCATGCTTCCCCAAAGATTTAGTTGAGGTAAATAACTTTTACGATAACGAAAAGTTAGAGTTACCTTTGATTTCAAATATTATAAAGTCTAATGATATACATTTGCATTGGACTATTAACAAAATGATGAGTTTAAAAGACTCTAATAATCTAAAAAATATTGTGTTAGTAGGTGCAGCTTTTAAAGAAAATACTGACGATCTTAGAAATTCACCTACTTTAGATGTTTATAAAATTTTAAATGAAGATAATAGCAAAGTTTTAATATATGACAGTAGTTTAAGTGTTGAAAATCATGATTGTATTAATTCAGTTGAAGATATTCCAGATAATTCCCTTATTGCAATCATGTATCCTCTTCCTGAAAATGAGGAAAATAAGTTGAAAGAAAAATCTCAAAATAGCAACTCAGTTATTTATTACCCATGGAAGTAAGATGAATATTCTTATTACTGGTGGAGCAGGATTTGTATGTTCACATATGGCAGAAAAATTATCATCTAGACAAAACAAAATAATTTTATTAGACAATTTATTAACCGGAAGCTTAAAAAATATAGAACATTTATTAGATTTATCAAATGTAAAATTTATTGAACATGATGTGCAAAACCATATCAATATCGATGAAGAATTAGATTATGTTCTACATTTTGCAAGTGCAGCGTCACCTGTTGCATATCAGCAAAATCCAATTAACACCTTAAAAGCGGGAAGTATTGGAACTATAAATACACTTGGTTTAGCCAAAGTAAAAAAATCTAAATATTTACTTGCATCAACTTCTGAAGTATATGGTGATCCAGAAATTTCTCCACAAAATGAAACTTATTGGGGAAACGTTAATCCTAATGGAGAAAGAAGTATGTATGATGAAGCAAAGCGATTTGCTGAAGCAGCAACTGCAACTTATGCAAGAACCTACAACATTGAAACTAAAATTGTAAGAATATTTAATACTTATGGTCCAAGGATGCAATTGAATGACGGCAGGGTAGTGACCAATTTTATTACGCAGGCTTTAAAAGGAGAAGATATAACTATTTATGGTGATGGGAATCAAACAAGAAGTTTCTCATATGTAGACGATACAGTAAATGGAATTATTGCATTAATGAATTCAAATTTTAATGAAGTATTTAATATTGGAAATCCAAATGAAATTACTGTTAAACAGCTCGCTACTGAAATTATTAAATTAACAAATTCTAACTCTAAAATAATTTATAAAAATTTACCAAAAGATGATCCAAAACAGAGACAACCAGATATCTCGAAAGCTAAAGAAAAACTAGATTGGAAACCAGAAATCGATTTAGAAACAGGATTAAAAAAGACTATTTTGTGGATTAACTCTGAATTGAATCGTTGATTCTATCTATAAGTGAATTAAGACTTTCTTT
>Ga0255751_10000460_pt1 | contig 37553 bp, 48 predicted proteins | sample 071ome_20_FD_179951 | JGI IMG/M metagenome (GOLD analysis project Ga0255751, IMG submission 179951) | Coastal salt marsh microbial communities from the Groves Creek Marsh, Skidaway Island, Georgia - 071412BT metaG (version 2) | ecosystem: Environmental > Aquatic > Marine > Intertidal zone >... | reverse complement strand
TCTTCCAGTTTCATACGAATACCAGAATGAATCGCACGATACTGGGGGTGCCAGTAACGGGAAGTAGAACCTTCTACCTGCTGCTCCACTGGAACGTGATTGAAGTGTTCTGGATTCTTATCCCAGTAGTTATACTGACCCTTCTGTTCGGGAACAGGGTGATACAGTTCTTCTGGGTCCCAGAGGTCTTTGATTACCAGATAACCATTCTTCTCAAAAGAATCGTTACGAGTCCAGGCAGTACCAGTATTGATTTGTTCTTGAAATGCAAGTTGTTCAACTGTCATTGACACTGCCATTATTTCCACCTTGGTCCAACTACCCAACCCACAACGGATTTGCGGGTTCCTTTTGTTACTTTCAAAACTCTATGTTGTGTGCGGGAGTCAAACAGACAGATACATCCTCTCTGTCGTGGAACAATATAACTATTTCCGTTCTCATCCAGCAATTGAAGATTACCACCCTCATAGTCATCAGGATCAGAGAGTTGAATAGAGAATGACAACTTACGTACAAGTTCAAGGTTCTCATTCACAAAGTCTTGGTGCAATCCCTGATCATGGTTACCAACACTCACAGGTTTATACTGTGTAGCAAGTCCAGCATCATTGTGCCATCCATAGAACTGACCTTCCCCATATCTGGTATATTGAAGACTTTCGCCATCAATATTCCTCAGGTCATACAAGAAGTTCTCACGGTTTGCACGTTGAACATAATGCCACAAGAAACCTGCAACCCAATGTGTAGTGGGAATCCAAGTGTTCTGCGAGTTTCTCTTATCTTTGTTCAGTTCATCCCCGTGTAATCGAGAATCTGCCATTTGTGAATCGAAATTCTCTGTTAGATCTCTTTCGATAATATCCACAACATCTTCTGGCAGATTGGTGTAATACCAAACTGATTGAAACGCCATATTTGAATAATGTATTCAGTTATATTATATAGGATGTTGGGAGGGATGTCAAATAAAAATATCCTTAATTTTTTTATTTGTTAAACAGAAACCAAATACATATAAAATTCTAGAGACATTTCCAGAAGTTTTTGATACTTTATGTTTATGTTTGGATACATTAATCACCAACAAATCCCCTTCATCAATATCATACATTTTATTTTCAATAATAGTAATTCCGCCGATGTTTGATTTTTGGGAAATTATATTAAAATGAATTGTCTCAGTGTTTTCAACCCAAATTGGATCAGTATGTTCTTCGATATAATCATTCTCTAATCCAATTCCAGTCACAATACCATTTTTTCCTACAGGAATCACTGGTTCATTTTCTATAGAAAAATCAGTACATATTCTTTTCTGTAAATTATAAACAGCATTTGGGTAATTAAACATCCAGTCACGATTTCTATTTACACATTGTCTAGTAGTATATCTTGTTCCACCAGAATTCATATAGACGGATTCATTAAAAAAAGGTTTTTTGTAGTTATTGAGTGTCCAAGAGTTTAATTCATTCAAAACATCAGATGTAACATATTTCTTTATAACCTTTACTTCCACCATACACTTTGAGTCGAGTTTAAAAATATTATTTATTTCTCTATTTCCATATTCTCAATAAAGAAATAAATTAAACATTAATAAAAAATGTTAATGTCAATCTTCCATCATATATATCGTCACCAAATAAATCAGTTGGACCATGTAAAATGTTTGCAGGATAACAAACTAATCTATTATAATAATTTTCAATTTTAATTTTTGAATTATTATAAGAATCAATAAATGTAGTTCCAGATTCTATATTCGCATCTGGTGTTAAGTATACAATTCCAGAGTAAGAACATGGATCTATATGCATTTTATAATTATTAAATGTTGGAAAACATGATTTTTTCGTTTTTTCGAGAGAATAATGAAAATATGTTTCAAATAAAATATCCTTTTCTTTTATTGAAAACTGTTTTTTGACAAATTTTAAAATTCTATCAAAACTTTTTTCATAATAAGGAATACGATAACCTTTCCAATTTTCATTAGAATATTGTGGTGATTTGAACTGATCTTTTTTATCTAAAGCTAGAGACCTATAATAATTTGGATTTGAGAAGAAATTATCTTTTATAATAATACTATTCATAATTTTCATCCTTTCATATACTTTATGAATGAATCATGTTCTATGCACATCCCTGAAACCTTTCTAAGATTTTCTTTATGATGATTTACATTGTTAATAATATTTTCTCTTACATTGTACGTCAAGAATTCATTTTCTATTACATCATTAGAAAAATACTTATTTCCCGCAGCAACAATTAACCAACTTTCTATCGCAAAACTATCATAAAACATTTTATCACTTTTGAAAGGAGTTCTGTATTTGAATGTCTCTAGTATTTCTACTATAGATTCTGGATGTTGATTCTTTTCCCTAAACTCTTTCCAAAAAGGAGTATCTTGTCTTTTGTTTAGATAATGAAAATAAACTATGTTTAAGATACTGTCTGTTTTCTTTTCAAAATCAATATTATACTCATTTATTATTTTTGAATTCAAATCTACAATTCCAGCAATATATTTTGTCAACATTGTCAATGACATAACTGTAACCCATATAGAAGTAGCCTCTAAAGGTTCTATAAATCCAGAGGATAACCCTAAAGATAATACATTATTATTCCAAACTTTTTTATAATATCCAGGTTCAAATGATATCGAAGATTTAAATTCTGGTTCAAAATTTAAAAATTTACAAATTTCTTCATAACACTCGTCATCAGTACAATAATCTGAATCAAAAGCATATCCACATCCAAATCTTTCTTCTACTGGTATTTTCCACATCCAACCATTTTTCATAGAAATCGCTTCAGTGTATGGTGGAATTCTTTTTTTATTGTCCAGATAAAATGGTATTGCTCTCTTTATCGGTAAATATTTTTTATAAGATTTGAATTCTGATTTGTATATTTTATCAATGAAAAATCTAGAAAACCCTGTACAGTCAAAGATAAAATCACAATCTATTTTTCTGTTATCTTCCAACAATACACTCTTAATATTTTTATTTTGATCAAGATCACAATCAATTACAAGACCATCCACTATATTAATGTTCCTTTCATGTGAAAAAGTTCTTAAGTACTTAGAGACTATTTGTCCATTAAAGTGAAGAGCATAATAACAACATTGATTAAAATGTTCTATTTTATTGTTACTTCCGTTTTTCTTTTTTTGATCAAAAACTAAAGGTATTTTGTAATCCATACTAAGTTTAGATGGAAAATCAACCTCATTCAAATTTTTTCCTTTATATAATTGATTCAAAAACAAGAAGGATTTATCACAATCAATATCTATGTCATTAAATGAGTATGGAGAAGCTTTACTAAAATTATACAATGATATTGACTTTCCAGGAACATTAAATCCATGATAATAAGAGTCACCATCGCCATTCCAATTCGTAAACTTGATTGAATTCTTTATCGTAGCACCACAATTTTTAATTAATTCTTCGATAGGAACATCAATAAAATTAAACACGTCAAGGATTGCAGGAACTGTGCTTTCCCCAACCCCTATAACCTTTGAATTTTTATCTTCTATAACAGTGACTTCTGCCTCTGGAAACATCTTTCTGACAAACATAGCTGTCAACCATCCTGCAGTTCCACCGCCAACAACCAATAATCTTTTTTTCATTTTATCAATCTTTTACAATTTTTACAGCTATAGAGTATCTATCTTTATCTAAAAATGATGTTGCTCTATGTTTTATAGTTGAATTAAAAACTACAACTCTATTTTTTATGTGGGGAATACCAAGAACTAAACTGTCAATATCAAATTCGGTGCATCCATTTTCATTCATATCAATTTCAATATTATCCAAATAAACTAATACCGTAATATCATTGTTATTTTTTGAATCTACATGATACTGTGGATTTTCATTTGGCAAAAATAAATTGTAATACATTCTATCAATTTTATTTTTATCTGTCAATATATTCTTATCTACTAATCTGTTTTCAATTATATTATACACATCTGATTTATAGTCAATATAATGGACCAATCCAGATTTCTTTTTTAAACGTCCTGCTAGATCATATTCTGATCTATAGAAGGGAAGATTTGAAATATTTTTTTCTATAAAGTTTAGACAATAGGATTCAAAAAAATCATCATATATCTTTATGTCGTAAAAATTTAAAACTAGTCTTTTAATTAAATTTCTAATGTTCATGACTCAAATTTAATTCTGAAAAAATTTTATAGTACTCATTCGGCATATAATCAAGTATCAAATGAATTCTGTCTTGATTACCACCATTCTTTACTGAGTGCATCTTATTGTTATTTACCTCTACAATTTCACCTAGTTTTATATTTTTCCTAATTCCATCAACATTAAAGATTACTTTTTCGTTAGTTATTATTGGTATGTGAATTCTATGCGACCACAAATATACTAATCCACCATCATAGTGTGTTTTTATTTTCCCAAAAGATTTTAAATTTGAAAATTGTATCTTACAGAAATTTCCTGGACCATAATTTGAATAAAAAAGATTTATTATTTCATCAAATGTATTAAAAAAGATCTCATGCAATTGGATATCGTTAATCATAAAATTATCAATTATGGGATATGAATTACAATTGATAAAACACTTTTCTCTACCATAAGAAGTATTGAAATCAGTGTTGATATCAATTTTGTGTCGATACTGCTCAAGAAAATCAACAAGATTTGAAACATCAATATTTTTTAGTAACTTATAAGAATATGGTTTATTCATATAAATTTTGTTGAATAATTGAAATTATCAAAATCAATTGAAAACATTTCCTTAACAGTTTCAATATTCTTTTTAGAATATGATTGATAATAATCATCTACATTATAACCCCCATTATGCAGAATAGGAAGTTTTCTGTCTAGAACTTTTTCTAATTTAACAAGATTTTCAAAATTAAAAACATTTAGTGATATATCTCCATTTAAATCATACACATAAAAAGATTGAGGGTAACCAATCATAGGTGTGTTTTTAAAATATACTTTTTTCTTAAGATGATATAGAAAAGTTTCAAAATTCCAATTATTGAACTGAGGATTATTTCTTAAAAAATGTTTATAATAACTAAAAGTTCTTGTGTATGGATTTCTCACTACACAAAATTTAAAAATATTATCTCCAATATCATTCAATAATTGAAGATTAAAAAGAGGATCATGAAAATATGGATAAGATCTATTCCAGTTGTCTTTTATGATTGATCTTATAGATGTTCCACCAGTTTTTGGTATGTGGACAAACAAAAATAATTTTTCATGTCTATTTCGATTCAAAAACATAACTATCTCCAAAATTCTAAATTAGAATATTTTTGATATGCATATTTTGATAGAACTGTTTTAGACCTGGGAGATCTCTTTTTTACAATTCCTGTGTTGATACTATGTAAAGGGACACCTAAAGATTCAATATCATTATATGATTTCTTCTCAAAAGAATATTGACATATATTTTTAAAATCATGGTCATAATAAGGTATTTCTAAAAAATCATAAATTTTTTTTATTTGTTTTTTTGGATTTGAAACTAAATCTTCATACTCTATGATATGTAAATATTTTCTATTTTCTTCTTTTAATAAATTTTTTAATGAATATAATTGCAAGTCCAACATGGGTGAACCTGTTGACATCAAGTAATCACATATTCTATCATCATCACTGAGGTATGGATATGTATGATTGTATGCTTCTTCTGTTATGTTATTATTTGGGTGACTTTTTAGTGCTCTGATAAAAGAGGATAATATATCTGTAATATTTCTTACTGGAAATATTATTTTAACATCTTCCGTTATATATTTTTTTATTTTCTCTAAATTCTCTGGTGTCCCCCATGCTCCATTTCTGTCTATGAGATATTTACAATCTATGTTTTCGTAAAAAATATCTATAGACTTTTTTAAAAAATTATCTATTAAATCTAAATTTGAGTCATGCAAGTCAAAATTTGGTTTAAATCTTAAACTATCTAATGATTGATATAAATCGGGAACAAGTGAGTTAGGGGAAACTTTAATGTCTGGATTTTGATTAAGTATTGACGATAGTAGTGTATTTCCACTTCTCATCAATCCACCTAAAAAATAATATTTTTTATTTTTCATAAATTAACAATCACATCCTGTTGATCTCAATTGAATATTAATATTCATTGATATTGTCATTCGTAATTTACTAGTAAATTTCATTGGAACTTCATGACTCAAACAATTTGGAAATATTAAAAAAGATCCCTCCACTATTTCTGGATCGTATGAATTCTGATAATATCCGATACCAGTATTCACCAAATCTTTAATTTCTGAATCAGATCTTTTCTTAACAAAAGAATCATTTGTGTTGCAAAATCTTATTGGAGGGTCAGTTTTATTGTCAAATTGTAAAAAATGAACAGCACTAAAATTTATCCCAGAACCATGATGTGTGTGCATTTCTTGGTTCTGCATCTTACCATAAACATTGTACCAAATATCCTCAATATGAAAATATGTACAATTTAAGTTATTTTCATTAATGAATTCAGTAATTTTAATACTATAAGCATCTAATAATGGACTCCAGTTAAAATGATCTGGAAGTCTTTTTTCTCCAAATGAGGAATGGACATTACAATTCCAATCTTTAGCATTTAGAAATTTATTTTTATAATATAATCTTCTTAGCTTAGAAGTGACTTTTTCTCTATATTTTTTATTTAAATTTATATTTGTTTGATAAAACCATGGTGAAAATACATTAACAATTTGTCCCATAATGTCTACAACCTTTCATAGTAGTAATTTATTTATCAACTGTTAGTCAACATCAGTTTCAATATAATTTCCATCTTCATTTTCAATGTATTCAACTCTTCTCCAAGTATCACTTCCGAAATGATATCTATAATAAAGTCCATCATTTGGATAATCAGATGTTATTCTTGGATCAGTTTTATAAACAGCACTAGAGTATGGTTCCCATTCACCAGTTAAATGATTCCAACTCCACTGCCTAACATCAGGTCTATCATCTGGATATGGTTTAATATTATTATATCTACCAGTATTACGATCTAGTACCCAATAACCAGTATTATCAGGTAATTCTTCATTATAAAAAATTTGAAGATCGGCATTATACTTCATACCAATTTCAGCTCTTTGCTTTGTATCATGATCCAGTAATGCATCAACCCAAGTTCCATAATAATTTTCATTTAAATACTCAAGACTTTCGCAAACAATTCTTACGACTTTACCTTCATCATTTAAATTTGCATACGATGTTTGATTTTCCATTTCTTGACAGATTAATTAATTTACTGAAATTTATAACGGAGAAAAACTCTTCCAGTAGAACCAGGTCCACCACTGGGACCATTTCCTGAACCACCTCCAGAACCAGTATTAGCAACAGCTGAAGTTGGACCAAGTGGTCCACTTCCTCTACCACCAATTCCACTTCCCCCTGCTCCAGGACTGGTCGATCTTCTATCACTAGCGGTTCCACCACCACCAGAAAAAATTCTTGTTCCTGGTATGTTTAGTGGTGCTGGTAAAGATCTACCAGAACCTCCGTTAGAGTTTCCATAAGTAGTTCCTTGCCCAGCGCCACCTGCACCACCTCCGCTTGCACTACCATTGCCGCAGCTGCCACCATTGTAACCATATCCATAAGTTATACTATCAGCAGATTGTCCAAAAGGACTTGGGGAAGGAGCACCACTTCTTGGGGGACTTTGATACCCAAATCCACCTGCAGAAGCTCCTCTACATCTATATCCGCCTCCACCTCCTCCGCCAGCACCACCAGGATTTCCTCCAGGTGTTGATGAATTTTGAGATCTACCACCCCCACCACCAATAGCAGTAAATGTTCCAAAAATTGAAGGAGATCCATTTCCGCCAGGAGAGGGAGTGGAACCACTTCCACCACCACCGCCACCAACAGTAATTGGTATAGATGACGGCAAATTTCTTATATCGTAACCTGGAGCATCAATAACTCCTCCTCCGCCGCCACCGCCGGCGGTTCCCCATGCATTTGATGGATTATTTGTTCCACCACCGCCGCCACCAGCACAAACATAAATATCGACATTATTATCAGGTCCATTTTCAGCATAACTGAGAACTGAAACGGATCCTCCACCAGACCATTCAACTATACGATAATCTCCATCATCAGTGGTGCTATAGGAACCAGATAAATTTAACCTTAAACCTCTCTTTTTTCTAGAAAAACCAAATCCAGATGCACCAGAACCAAAAGAACCAAGAAGAGGTTTTTCTTTTCTAAACCAACTATTGCCAAACATATTTTTTACCTCCTATTGATTTTGTGATGCGAAGACAAGGAAAGTAGATGCTCCAGTTTTCGTAATGACCCATCTATAAACATCATATCCTGATGCACTACCACTACTTGGGGTAGTATTATTTATCCAATATTCAGTTACTGCAGATCCATCAATCGTGATTTGATTACTGTAGTAACTTGCACTATTTTGAGATGAAATGACAGTTACTGTTAATGTTTGTCCAGTGGACATGATACTATCTAATAATGTAGATGCATCACCACGAATATTATGTGTCCAAGTACCTCCAGAGTTTGCGGTGAATAAAACAGAACTAGATGTTAGAACATCAATATGACTGGTAGACTCTGCTCCTCCAGCAATGACATTTACATCATTTCTGATACTTTTTACGTCAAAAACATTATCAACAACCAAGTCTTTTATAGTTCCAATACCTGTAATATTGGTAAATGATGTAACTGATGTGTCGCCAAGAACATCTATCTCATTGGTCGGTATTGTAGATGAAATACCCAAATAATTATTAGTAGTATCATAAAATAATAAACTTGTTGCGGCAAATCCAGTTGTGTTTTTATATTGAATTTGACCATCACCAGTTCCCGCAGCCACTGCTTGGGCACCTTGTGCCATAAGGTTCCAATAAGTGGTATCTACTGTACCCAAACTAGATGGAACATTTCCTGTGCTATTAGCAACACACACATAAGCACTGGTAGTGATTGTATCGTCATACATCACTACATCATCAATTTCATATGTAGTTCCACCAGCATAGGTGCCTCTCCATTGGAGTTTAATTTTGCCTACATCTAATTGTCTAATTGCTTCTGTCATGAGTTATTAACCAAATTGAGATTGAGTTGCCAAAACAATAAATGCGGATGAACCAGTTTTAATAATGGTCCAACTATACGCATCATAACCAGAAGATGACATACCAGCGACAGGTGCAGAACCAGCAAACCAATATTCTGTCTGGGCAGCACCATCAATATTGATATTTGCAGTATAGTAACTTGTGTTGTTTTGTTTAGAGATTACCGTCACTACAAGTGATTGGCCAACATCCATAATACTATCTAGTGTTGTAGATGCATCACCACGGAGGTTGTGTGTCCAAGTAGATCCAGAGTTTGTGGTGAAAAGAAATATACTTCCATTCTTTACATCGAGGTTAGAAGTAGCGTTTGCTGCTCCCGCTGTGATAGTGGTGGTCTCAAGAATTGTATCAAATGAGAGTTTATCATCAACATTAGCATCAGTGAAAGTTGCAATGCCAGTAATATTCAGATTAGTGCTCTGAAATGTCCCAAGAACATCTAAAGTTCTTGTCGGAATTTCACTACTGATACCCAAATAGTTATTAGTACTATCATAGAATAACAAACTTGTTCCTGCAAATCCGGTGCTGTTTTTGAATTGAATTTGCCCATCACTAGTCCCTCCTGACGTTGCTGAGGCTCCTTGTGCTAGAAGGTTCCAATAAGTGGTATTTACTGTTCCAGAATTGGATGGATTTTGTCCTGTACTATTAGCGACAGCAATATATGCACTATTGGTAATGGAATCATCATAAAGAACTACATCATCAACCTCATATGCAGTGGATCCAGAGTAGGTGCTTCTCCATTGAAGCTTGATTTTGCCTACGTCTATGGTAATTGCCATGGTTATACTCCTTGTTTATAGTTGGGATTAAAATGAGTTAGGGTACTGTAAAAATCAAGTGACCAAGTGAACTGATGGTAATTCCAATCCCAGCCACCCATGGGAATTGGTCGGTATTAACGGTAGTCATTCCGACATGTTCACTCCCACCAAGATAATCAGATTTGGCAATACCTCCATTAGATCCAGCAATCAACACCCTCATTGTAGCAAATCCGACTGAAGGTTTCCTAAAAATATAATATTCACCAAGATCAACAGAAATAGTAGATGTATCACCAATTGCAGTAATATTTCTAGAAGTTGTAGATCCAATTGCAATATTTACATCAGTGATACCATAGGCAACTCTAGAACCTCCAGATTGAATACCAATGCCTCCAGCACCGCCGCCACCACCAGCAATACTGACATCTACAGTATTTCCATTTACGGCAAAGGTATTACCTGCGCCAATAAAATTTAATTGTGTAACACCGGATTCTGAAATTACTGATCCAGCAGACTGAATCCCAATGCCACCAGCAATACTAATATCAACTCTATCATCAACAACAGCAAAGGTATTTGCTGCGCCAATAAAATTTAATTGTGTAACACCGGATTCTGAAATTACTGATCCAGCAGACTGAATCCCAATGCCACCAGCAATACTAATATCAACTCTATCATCAACAACGGTGAAGGTATTTGCTGCACCAATAAAGTTGAGTGTAGTGACACCAGTTCCAGAAATTACTGAGCCAGCAGACTGAATTCCAACGCCCAAACCATAAAAAGATATGTCCCGTGCTTTTGTCATTTCATAGTCTTTTTAGTTATTTATAAGAAATAAAAAAGTGGAAGCATCCCCAGTATAAGTCACAATATCAACATACTGATCAGGACGAGCAATCACAGTAGAAGGACGAACATTAGCAGCATTTAATGGTTGGAAACCTGCTGGTGGTGGGAACTTGAAGGGCTTTTGACCGAAGTTTAATATTAAAAGTAGTTAAAATTCATTTTTAACTTTAACAAACTATTTTTAAAATTTTAGCCATATCTTTTTTAATTTTTTCGTAAACATCTAAAATTTCTTCTTCAGTATATTCAATACATTCTTTATTTAATCTTTCTGCAAGATTAGATTGGAGTGCAGAGATTCTCATTGGAGAGTACACTGCTTCTTTTCTTTGAATGATTCTAAAATAATCCGGATAAGACATATTAATCGGATTAGTTCCTCCCATAATCACGCATCCTTGAGTTCCTGTTGCCCTTGCAATGTGCTGGCCAACACTATCACATCCAATAAAATAATCAATTTGAGAAATTACTCCCATCCATTCACGCATATGAAGATCTTGATCTGGAACATAAACAAACTTATTATCCTCTGAAAGAAGATGTCGATATCCCATATAGATGATATTATAATCCTCCGAAAGTAGTTCGCAGAGTTGAATGAACATATTTTCTGGCAAAGACCTTAAGGAATCATCATAGACTCCTATAGGACATGTTTGTGCAGTAGAACCATATGGATTGATAACAATCGTTTGTTCTTTTCCTTGAGATTCATATGCTTTATAAATTATTTCTTGACCTTTACGAATCTCTGCATGAGAAAGATTCAAAGTTTCATAATTTAAATCTGTATGATCTTCCGTTTCATTAATGATTTCATCAAATGCTTCAACAAGTGAGATTTTTCCTTTATAAAAATTTGGAAGACGATAAGGCTCAGAATAAATTACCTCATCTGCTTTCAAGAAATAATTTTCCCAGCATCCTTTTGTATCCGGATTAAAGGTTCTTTCTTGAAGTTCTGGAATACCTAAAGGAACATAATCCCATCCCATAATTGATAGATACCATTCTTCATCTGGATGATTTTTATGGTACTTAAGGAGTGCTGGAAGAGCAGTAATAATTCTTCCAATTCCACCGTCAATATTAATAATTTTCATTTTGTCTCCATTTAATAAAATATATTTTCCGATTAAGAATACCAGAAAGTAATGTAGAACCAGACCTTGGAAGTCCAGAGATGAAATAATATTGTTTCATTATGAATAATTCATATTATTTTTTAGTTTTAAACCATCATCATATATTGAATGTATTTCATTTTTTATAAAATTATTCCAATAGTTCAAATATTCAATTTTTTCTTGTTGTGTTATACAATACTGATGAATAAAAAACAAAGGATAACCATCTTTAGGATATGATGCAAACATATCATGCAATATTGTTTTTACTTTAAGACCGTATTTTGCAATATTTCTACTTACAAGGTAATCGGTTAAAATATGCTCTGGTTTATATCCGAAATTTTTTTCTTTATTTGTTAAATTTATTTCACTTAAGTATTGTGTTGGATTGTCATAAGGTTTCCAAAGATGTCTTGTCCAATTACTAAATACGCTAAACCAAGGAGGTGCTCCAATATTTCTTCCATCTCTTCGTGTGTAATTGTTGTGTTTAAATCTTAATGGATATAAATCATATGCATTAAAAATTACAGCATCTTTGTTATAAACTTCAGTAACATCAGGGCAGTTTGGATGAATGATTGCATCACAATCTATTAGTATTGTCCAATCATATTCTTTACTTATATCATATACTTGAAATTTTTCACAGATTACAGGTTCATTTGGATATTTTCTTTCAGTAATTATCTTAAAGTCTGCATCAATCTTATTTGCATAAGATTTCATATACGGATATGTAATATCTGTAATTTCTTTCGTGTAAGTATTAATATCAAATGTAATTAAAAGTTTTTTCATTCTTTTGGTTATGAATTAATACTATTTTTTGGAAGTGCAATAATATTAAAAGAAATGGAAATTCTTTCTTCATCATGATCATTTGTTTCCACTGAATGTGGTAAATATGATGGCCAAAGCAAAATTTTACCCTCTTCGGGTATTATTTTTATACTTTCTGCACAAAATTGATTTTTTTCTTTAACAAGATCACATCCCATCCACATTCTGTTAATTCCAGGATTACTTATGCAGAGTTTTCCACTTCCCTCCGGTACTTTCAAATAAAACACACCAGAAAATACATCTCCATGAACATGTTCAGAATTCATTGCTTGTCTTGAATCATTATAATTTACCCAAGAATTTGTGATAAAAAGTTCTCTTTCAACAAAATTAAGATTTTCTGCTGCAATATTTGACAAAAGAGTAATATAATTAAAAACCGACCTTAATTCTTCATTTAAATGAAGAAGCTTTGGTGACTGATATCCACCTACACCCGATACTTGAAATGAGTGTGGATTCTCCTGTCTATATCTTTTGCATACATCAAGAATCATTTCCTTTTCGTTTTCAAACTCAGAATATTCTGCTTGCCATATTGCAGTTGAATATATGGTGAGTAAATTCATAGTTTTTTTTAATACTTAAATTTATTATATCACATATATTTTATTTCAACAACTATAATTGTACTTTATTTTATTTTCATTTATATTATCAATTAATAAGTTAAATGAAATAATAGTTCTATGTTTATCTGAAAAATTTGGAGGTGCATAATGTAAAAGATTTGATGGAAAAAATATTATATCACCCTCTTCTACATTTGGTGCATAAGTAATAAATTCATTTGTAATATTATTTGTAAAGGGAGATACAAAAATAGTCGGACTATGAAAATTTTTCTCATATTCTATAAAACAAACAGAAGAAAATGTAGATGATCCATGATTATGAACTCCATGATCCATTTTTGTTTCATATTTCTGAAACCAAATATTATCTATTTTTAACTTTAGATTAACTTCTTTTTCGAACAGATGCATTTCTTCAGAAAATATATCTGTTTTATAAAATATTGGACTTGTAATAACATTACCAACTATTTGATTGTCAAAAGAATCAAATAAATCTAATAATTTTTTCTTTTTAATTTGCCATTCAGAAACTTTATATTTAAAAATTGGTATTTCAAATGCTGTTATTTTCATATTAATCAATATATTACTGTAATTTTATTTTTTTTACTAATATTTTTTTCTACGATATAATTACCAATTATTAAGTAATCCAAATCCATTTTTAAAAAAGACATAATAGCATCTTTTGGTGTTTCCACAATCGGATCACCATTGTCATTGAATGATGTGTTAAGTAATACGGGAATTCCTGATATTTTTTTATATTTTTTCAATAAAATTGCAACTTCTGGATTTAATTGTTTGTTCACAGTCTGAACTCTACAAGTATTATCAACATGAGTAATTGCACCTAATTCTGAAATTTTAGATTCTTTCACAGAAAAAGAGTAAAGCATGTAATCTGAAGTAAAATTTTCATTAAAATAATCATGAAAATCTTCTTCTAATATTATTCCAGCAAAAGGTCTCCAATATTCTCTGTGCTTCACTCTAGTATTCATTATATCTTTATTTTCCTTAATAGATGGATTCATTAATAAAGAACGAGATCCTAATGCTCTAGGTCCGAATTCAGATCTATTTTGAAACCATCCAATAATTTTATTATCGTGGAGATATGATGCAACATCATCACACAAATCATCAAAAGAGTTGAAATATTGATATTTTACCTGATGATTTTTTAGTTCTTGTAAAATTTCTGCATCTTGATATTTTTTTCCAAGAAGTGCAATGTTTTCAGGAAGTTTTATTTTTTGTTTATTTAAAAATGCACCATAGCAAGCAGCACCAAAGTGCAATCCACTATCATTCGTACATGGAGGAATATGAATATTTTTAAATAAATTAAGTTTTTTAATACTAGTGTTTGCTAGAACATTAAGAAAACAACCTCCAGAAAAACATACATTATCTGTGAGATATGTTTGATTTTTAAGAGCAATTATATAATCTAACAATGCACTTTCAAAATTTTTCTGTAGTATCGAACTCATATCTTCTGGATTTTTAAAACTATAGGTATCATTAAATAAATTTTTTTCACCTCTTTCTGATTTAAATTTAATAAATGGCAATTCATAATCTAAAGACACAGAATAGTCTTTCCAATCATGTTTTTGATATTCACCATAAGCAGAAAGACCCATTATTTTTCCACTCAAACTTTCACGAATATTTTCCTCATAATCCCAAAGTTTCCTATGAGTTTTTCTTTCATATATAATCTGAGATAATCCCCTATAATAAGTACCAAAATCATTAACTTCATGATATCCTGGATGAATTCTTAAAACATTTTCATACTTATTAAAGTATCCAATACTATTAGTTTCTGTTGTTATTTCATTATTTTTATATGGATCATAAATTTTACTACCAGCTCCATCTAATATAAGAAAAGTTCCTTCATTAAAATCACAAGTAAAAATTGCTGCTGCAGCATGACTTAGATGATGTGAAACTATTTTTATTTTTGCATTTGGAAATATTTCATTTATTTTTTTATGAATTTCATTGTTATACAATTTCTCATAAAAAATATCAAGACACATTGATGTAATACATATCAAATCTATATTTTCCGGATGCAAATTTCCTTCAGATAAGCAATAATCTATGGACAGTTTAGGAAAATTGCCATCATACTTAATTCTACTAAGCCTTTCTTCTGAAATACTACATACATGATTTCCATTAATTATGAGAGATGCACCAGAATCATGAAGCCATGATATTGAACCATTTTCATCATATGAGGTATTTGCTTCCCAATTAAAACTACCATAAATTCCCAAAATATTCATGTTATTCAATAACTGTATTTAAGTATAGAATCATTATAATCTATTCCAAAAGAAATTCCAACCCTTGGTGTTAATGGAATTACCTCATGAAAAATATTCTTTGGAACATATATAAAATCGCCAGGACTCATTATATAAGAATAATTTTTGTTGTTTTCATATACATGCCATTTAGTTTTTCCTATGCACTGCCAAAACCATACATCAGAACTATCAAAATGTTTTCCTAGTGTATGACTTTTTTCTGACAGACTTACATAAGCATGTGCTGAATATAAATGGTTTGGATTATTTTTTTTAATCCAACCAATAATTTTATCTACTTCTTCTATATCAAATATATTAAAAATTTCTATTCCATAATAATCTCTATTTATTATTTTGTTTTTTTTCTTTACATTTAAATCTATATTGTAAATTATTTGCTCCCAAGAAGGAACTTTTGTCAAAAATTTTTGATTATATTCGTGTTTATTTTTTGCTTTAAAAAAATTAATAGAAGACATTCAAAATCAATAATGTTCAATTTGTTATTTAAGATGGAACACATCTTGTAGCTCGGACCCAGTGCGAGGACGACTTTGTCCCGATTGAAGGCCTACCATTAAAGAAGCAGGCAAGGGAAGCGTAGGTTCCGTTAGATTCAGTATCACTCCAATACCATTGACTTATACCAGATTGTTTAGAATCCCAATATGCTCCACCAGGATATAAAGTATCACTCCATTGTGTAATTGAATGAATAAACCAACCACAAGAACCTACTGCAGAATTTGCACATGTAACTGCATCATTTCTAGAAGTCCAAACCCTACACAATTCAGTACAAGATGGTGCTATAAACCATTTTGCAGTTGATGGTCCACATCTTATAAAAAATCCACCACAATCTGAACAAGCAGAACTAAGTGAAGTTGCACCAACATTAGTACAACATAAGCAAACTGGTGCAGTATTTGAGGACGTTGAACTATTTCCCCATGCACCAGCAACAGATGCGGTATATTGCTCTGAAGACTTCCACATTCCACTAGGAACAGTTTGTGTGCATACTGTACAATCACAAGAACAACAAACATTACAACAAGGGCAATAACAATAAGTATATCTACATCCTAAAACATTATTAGGACCAGTACAAGCATCACACACATTGGTAGAACTACAACAAGTTGTTGTACTAATTCCTAATGATGCTTCTATAGTTGGTCCAACTACACTTGCATTTCCTGGGTATGCTCTTTTATTAATATTTGTGGGTCTAAAAGGTGCCATAAGTTACCCATCCGTTGAAGCAATACCTACAGATTCTGAAAATACTTTTGCATTAAGTATTTTGATTTCTTCTTCTAAAGCACGAACTCTACGAATAATTCTGTCTTCATAAACTCTAGGTTGTTCAAAATCTTCATCGGATTTTCCTTCTGGACTTTCAGGAAAAACTACATTCTTTGGACTATCATAAAGGTTTGTTAGGTCTCTAAGCCTTTGACGATACATCTCCCACTCACGATAATTTAAAGTCTCTGAAGAATCTATAAACATTGTCCAATCAGATTTTGAAAGAAGATTGTCTCTTTCTTTGCGAACTTTATCCCAAAGTTCTTCATCAGAAATATCTTCTACAACAAATGAGAGAGTTTCTGAATTCCATAAAATTCTTTGATATTCTTGATCATAATTCGGGACTTCGTAAGGTCCACTATATCCAGATTTTAATAATTCTTCGTCAGTAAAAGAATTTATGTCTGTTCTTTTTCTACCGTCACTTAAAAGAATTTTTTTTGGAAGTGGTGCTGGTGCTTGCCCCTGATAAGAGTATAGTGCTGTTGGATTTGCCATTGGTAATTACTCTCCGTATCAAGCAGAAATTTCTTCATAAGAACATATAACATCCAAATCTGATGCTGCAGATGCGGTAACAACAATAGAATGATCTTCTTCCAAATAGATTGATGATGCTTTATCTAAAACTACAAGTGTTGAATCTGCAACAACATCAATTGTATGTGCAAGTTTGAATCCAGATCCACCACCCGCTGCTGCATTATGAAGTGCAACTGTAATATTAGCAGTATCTACGCCATCATCATTAGAAACAATAATTGAATTAATTTTATATACCTTTCCACTTGAAGCTGCATTACTAACGAGAACGGTGTCATTAGTGTCTCCTAAATTCAAATAACTAGTTTTACCTATAATCGTGGTTACATTTACAATGTTTGGGGCTGCCATTTTTTAATTCTCTCCTTTTTTATATTTATAGTATTTTATGATCTATATTCATCAAATCCAAGAATTCTTTTAAAAGCAATTGCTTTACCTTGTGTGGATATATTTATTCCACTTAATTCAGAACCATTTCCTACAAAATTAGATGCTGTTATTACACCAACAACATTAACATTTCCCTCAACGTCAAAACTTTGCCCAGAAGGAACTGTGGCACCTCTGGTTAATTCAGGTGCCCCATCATCATTCTGATTAACAATAGAATTTACTTTTATTTTTGCCATTTTAAGTTATAAGAGTGTATGCAATTGCTTTTGATGAAGTTGCAATATTTAATCCGGACAATCCACTACCATCACCAGAAAAATTTGATGCTGTAACAATTCCACTTATATTTACATTACCTTGTGCAGTGAATGTTTGCCCAGAAGGAACAGAAGCTCCGTAAGAAACTACAACAGGTCCAGCAGGATCAAATGCTTCTATACTATCAACTTGAAGTTTAGAGTTTATTGTCATTTTTTTATCCTATTATTGTGTATGCTATAGCTTTACTGGTAGAAACTTCATTTGCAACTCCAAATGTTGTTATTCCAGCACCAACACCACTAAAAGATGTGGCAGTAACTACACCAACAGTATTAATGACTAATGTTCCATCAATTTGCTGACCAGAAGGAACAGAAACACCTTTTGTAAATTCAACTGGACCATCATCATTGTAGTTTACTATCTTATTAACTCTTAAAGAAGACATTTTCTAAACTCCTTATACGATTACGAAGGTATTTCCAACACCAACAGTGATGGTAGCACCAACAGAAACTGGACCAAACATTCCATAATTATGATTTGGATTATCTAAAACATATGCTTCACTAATAATATTTGGATTAGAGAAGAATGTTTGTGTTGTAATTCCAGTGGTTCCTATAGATCCACCTCCTCCAGTTACATTAATTGTTGCAATACCAGAAGAAACAGTGACTGTAGAAATTCCTGCTCCTCTAAAGTCTAATAAAGTTGCACCAGTCCCAACTGTTCCACCCTCTGTTGCAATACCAACACCACTTACAATATTCTGAAGGTATTGGCCATCACCATAGTAAGTAACAATTCCTGTTGTTGCTGTGATGATTCCACTAGTAATTGATACACCAGAACCAACATGAAGTTTAGTAGCAGTTACTATACCAACATTAATATCTGGAACTCCCGGAGAAAACAATCTAGATATTTCTCTGGCTCTTGTCATTTTACCGCTTTTTAATTATTTATAAGAAATAAAAAAGTAAATACTTTGCGATGAACCAATTTACAGTATCAATACAGTGAAGTTATAATATAAATTACTCCAATTATACAGACAGAAATTCCAAATATTACCTTCAAAACTCTATCGGAAATGTGATTAGAAATCAATGGACCAATTTGACCACCAATCAAAACACCACTTGCACTGAAGATGAGAATTTCATAGTCAATATTTCCCAATTTAATATTCAGTAGAGTAATAAACCAATTTCCAAGTGCTTCGATAAGAATAGCAGATGCATTTGATTTCTTAGTAGAAAGACCTGCATCATGCTCAAACATTGGCTGATGAATTTCCGCTATGCCGGTGCCAGTAGAAGCAGAGGAAACACCAGCAAAAAATTGTTTGATGCGCGATTTACGACTTCCAAGAATATTTAAATCTGCTTTATCATTGACACCAAACTTTCCAAGATATGCAAAATAAAGCTGATAACTTGCAATAGAAAATATACTACAACCAACTACAAACCTTAACCAAAGTTTTGGTAGAAAAACAAATAGGAAAACTCCAGTAATAATTCCAATATAAACAAATGGGAATACTTTTTTGACTGCTTTAATATCAATTTTATTTCCCATTCTCCAATAAGATACTGCACCACTAGTCATTCCGATACTTTCTGTTGCAATACCAGTTGCTACGGATTGTGCAATAGGTATACCAAGAACAAAATTAAAAAATGGTTGGAATAATACACTTCCAGAAAATCCAGATGCATTGCACAATGTTGCGACAATTATTGCAATAGGGAAGACATACCAATAATCAAATGAAAGTGTCATTAGAATCCTTTTTAATTTGATATATGTGTCATAAAAAAACTAATAGTCATTCTCGAATTATCAATATCTTTACCAAATAAATTATTTGGAGCATGTAATAGATTTGCATCATAATACAAAATCCTATTATAGACATTATCTATTTCAAGTTTTTCTCCTTTTTTATTGATTATAGAAGTTCCACAATTATTCATAGGAAATGGTTGTAAATAAATAACCCCCGCAACATCACACCCATCAACATGCCATTTATACTGATTAAAGGATGGAAAGCATTCGTACTTAGTTTCTTCCAAAGAATAATGAAAAAAACAAGATAAAGTGTAATTATTTTTTTCTAGATTTAAAAACTCACAAATCTCATCTAGAATAGGATCTTTAATTAAATTTGCTTCTATTAAATTTGATCTAAATCCTTTCCACCCAGTATTCAAATCAGATTTGTTGTAGTTGCAATTTAATGCAATAGATCTTATGTCATCAATATTATTTAAAAAATTATCTTTATAATGATAAGTAAAATTATTCATAAAAATTGTCATAAGGTTCATTGGTCCAAACTGTATTATTGAAGTCTTTTAATTTATCTGTATATTCCGCATAAATGTCTTCATAACTTTCCCCACTAAATCCGCAATAAAGTTGTTTACAATCATGCTTTTGCATTGGTCCGATAGTAGAGTAACCTGAGGTTTTAATGACATAATCCGCAATCATATTATCTAACAGAATATCCTTAGAACGAATGGGAGTTTTATCAATAAAAGATTTAGATTGATCTACAATTTGTTTCCAAAAACTTGTATCAAATTTAGAACCATATTGATAATGATGTGCAAGAGTTAATTGCTGTTGCCACATATTATGATGATATTGATAATTCGCAGCATAAAAATAACTAATATCCTTAAATTTCAAAAAGGCACAAATAATTTCAGCAAATATTTCATAATAATGGAGACTTAAAGCTTGCAATGGTTCAAAGAAAAATAATCGATTTCCATTATATGCACAATATTTGTTTTGCAATAAATTTTTTGCATATTTTTGTTTCCAATGAATATGATTAACTACTTTACAGTTTTCAAAATTCCTAACTTTTTCTTCAACTTCTTTTGGATTTGAAATATTAGAATCATATAGATATCCACATTTTGTCATTTTAAACTTTGGAAATGGTAATCCAAATTGCCACCCATCTTCTGTAGATTTGTGAATGGAATAAGTTTCATCTCCATCAACACCATCCTTTACAAAAAGTATGCCAGAATTGACAGAATTTACATATGGTGGAAGATATTCATCTTGATCAGAAAACCCTGTGCAAAAAATTACAAAATCAGAATATCTGCCATTAATAATTACTTGATTGTCAAGAATTTTATACTCACCTACATTTTCTGGAATATAAGTAACCAATCCTTTTTCTTCTAATAAATTATGAACGAAAGGGTTTAGTTTATCTGTCTCAAACTGCATTGACATTGCATTCTCAAAATTGTGATAAAATACCTCACTTTTACCCCAATCAATAAACTTAATTCCAGTCTTAATTGATGCAATGCCTTTTTGATATAGTTCAGAAATACTGACTCCAGTGACATTTCTCAAAAGCTCTGCAACAACTGGTGTTGTCGTTTCACCAACACTCACATAAGGTATATTTGGATCATAATAAATCTCAACATCAATTCCATGGGAAATACATTTAAGTGCCGTGATAATTGCAGATGTGCCCTTTCCAACGATTGATACTTTCATTATTGACAATACTTTAAAATAATATTATAATCGTATATAAATTTTCTGTCAATAAAAAATGAAAAGTGATTTCCCAATAAATGATTCTTTTGACTGTTCTTTTTCAAACTTTATTGGAAAATTTGATAATGTCTTTCAAGATTCTTTCATGCAATATTTAAGAGAATATTGCGATAGATCTGAAAACATTATTTTTAGAAAAAACAAAAATATAGACGATAAGCTTATTTCTTTAGATTCATTCAATCCTAATGAATCACATCTTCTTATGGGTGGAGTGAACGAGTGTCTTAAACACTATGTGCGAGAATATCCTATTCTATCCGAATTTAATTTCATAAGCACTAGAACCAATTTACAAGTGACAGAACCACCAACAGGAGGATTTCATAATTTTCATGCAGAAAACACTAGTTGGAGATATAGTTCTAGAACTCTGGTTTGGATGGTATATTTAAATACGGTAAAAGATAAAGGTGAAACTGAATTTTATTTTTATGACGAAAGATATACACCTACAGAAGGAACAGTATTAATTTGGCCTGCTGGATTTAGTCACACACATAGAGGAAATCCTACCGGAGAAAGAAAGTATATTGCTACAGGATGGTATCAAGCAGATGAAAACCTGACATTTAATATGGTTTCTTTTAAAGATAAAAATTAATTATTAATAAGGTAGATCTATTGGTTGAGGTTCTTGAGGCCAAATAATTTGACTTGGATCAGAAAATTCTTGAGGAATATTTCTCAATTTTTGTCTATAAGATAAAAACTCATTTTTTTTCTCTTCGGATAATTGAGAATCTGGCAAGACTGCCCAATCAGTCTTACTTAAAAGTTCTTCCCTTCTATTTCGAACATTTCTCCAAATTTCAGCAATCCTTCCATTTTTTTCATCTTCTGAAAATGGAATAATATCAAATCCACTACCATTCCAATTTATTTTTTCATTTGATGGATCATAAACTGGTATTTCATATGGTCCATCAAATCCCAACTCTAGCAATTCTTCACTAGATTTTTCTGCTAAATTTGTAATAGTTGATCCATCACCCAATCTAAATCTTTTGGGAAGTTTTTCTGGATAACGATTTATGTATGAGTATAGCATTTTAGTGATTGTAGGTTTTTTTATTTATCCAAAGATTATATATTGAATCAAATTGGTAATCTTGATGAAGTAGAACTAATACCACTATAGAAATCTGGTCTATCAGTTCCATTCAATCCAATTCCTTTCACAATCCTCAAATGTCCAAAATATCCCTTTGCACCTACACCAATTCTAATAGGATTGTTGCTTGGGTTTATTGGAACATGTGGATTATTAAAAGTATAAGTATTACGAAGAATACCATTAGTAAATGCTCTAAGTTTATCACCATTCCTAGACCACCTATAATGATACCAGGTTGATCCGGAAAGTGTTTCAGTTTCAAATGTCTGAAAAGTGTTAGCACCATTACTATTGTCAACATATAATGATGGCTTACTGCGTCCCTGATAAGCTGAATATCCAATATACCAAGGACCTTGATTTGTTGAAGGATCTCTTGCATCGATAAGAGTTCCACCTTCATACCAACCTGTTGATGTTCTATTCAGGAAAATATCAATTGTAAAATCGGAAGTTCCCAAAGCAAAATCTGAACTCGCAGGAATTGTAATAAATCTATCATTTTGATTGGCATCATTAAACATACATGCAGTAATACCAAAATCATTTTGTGGAGATGTTTCAGTAAATCCAGCTGCAACATTAGGAGCTTCTGTTATTATACCAACACTTCCACCAGATGATCCATAGGCATCCCAATTCGTATTATCTAGTGGAACATACAAAACTTGATAGTCTTTTAGATTATTTTCAGCATACCAACTACTAGCACCAAATGAGTCTGGTAATTTTTGATTATGTATTTCATAAGTATTCCATATTCCAGATTTTAAATCATCTGTCTTTTTTATTCCAAAAGTGTTTCCTATGTTTCTATTAGTCATTTTAATAATTAACAGGTTTTATAGCAGGATATGATTTAGTGGAAGTTGATAATAAATTTCTAAGGTAGTTTTCACCAGGAGAAGATAATGTTTTTTGTACCAATCTAAAATTACTAATTTTTACTTGCAAAATATTAGAGTTACTCCAATTTCTAGCAATTGAAATTCTAGAACCACTACTTACAGTAAATCCATGAGAAATACTAGTATTATCTATATACGATGTTGATGGAGTAATTCTGAGATGATGCCATTCAGTATCAATAGGTGATAATAATGTATTTGAACTTAGTCCATCAGCAGAGTATATTTTTAAAATACTGGATCCATCAATTTCAACATAAAATCCCGTAGTATTTGTAGAATTTCTAGTATCAATTAGTGTTTTACTTGTATCACTTGCAGAGTTAAATCTAAACAATAAATCATAAGTAAAAGCTGATAGATCAGGAATATTAGTTTCTCTAATGTATCCTGATGAGAATGGACTACCAACTTTAAGTCCAACATATGCTCCATTGAAACCAGCAGAAGTAACCAAAGATGTTCCAGAATAACTAGTTCCCCAGGCACCAGAAGGATTTTGCAAATATATTTTGTTATCTGGTGTATTTACTAATTGAATATCACCCACAATACTAGGTGGAGATCCAGTAGCATCACTTCGTTTGGCTTGTTGGGAAGAGGATAGTGTCAAATAAGAATAATTTGAATTTGTGTCTGTTGTTATTTCTGTATATGTTCCATATTCACCATATTCATGAGATCTTCCATTTCCACCAGTTGATGCTTCAGCATAATATCCAGTACCATCAAAATTAGTATAACCTGATGATCCGTATGCAAAATTTCTATCAAAAAAACTTGTACCACTTAGTCTAGACCAGACATATCCATCAACACTTTGCCATATTTTACTGCCAATGCCAATTAAATAACCGTTTTCTGATTGAAGTCTACTAAAAGCTGGAGAACCTCCATATGCAGTTTGAGATAACATCTCCCAGGTTAGTCCATCAGAACTAGAATATATTGTTGCTTTTCCAGCAACATGGTTTAAAACATAAAATTTTGATGTTTCTGAATGCCAAACACAAGACCTATTCCCAACACCACTAAAGTTGAAATTTGGTAAACTTGTTGGAGATACTTGAGACCAATTTTGTCCACCATCAGTACTCCTATAAAGAGTTCCGTTATAAATAAATGCTAAACAAGTTGCTGTTGTATCTGAACCACTACTAATAGACATAGCGTATGGTGATCCAGTTATAGATGCAACTAAAGTTCCAGGTGGAGTCCAAGTAGTTGATCTATAAATTTCATTTGATTTTCCCATTAAAAGTAAATTATTAGATATTCCCCCAGCAATGGCTGAATGAGATTGTGCTGTCGTTGCTGAAGTCGGAACTCCTCCACTAAATGTCGCATACATTGTACTATTAGAATAGTTAGATAATGTGGCAATTTTATCAGATCCATTTGTTGCCCACATATATGTGTTATATCCTATAATAGAATCTCCACTAGCGGTTGTCCAATTTACACCACCATCTGTTGTATATTGAAATGGACTATTATTTCCAGTATGTGAATTTGTTATTGCGATTTGTGTTCCTTTGATCCCTGCGACAGGAGCACCACTATTTTGTCCACTGGTTCCAATTTGAGTTCCAATTCCAATATGATGACCATAAACTCCCGTGGCAGTTGAAACTGCTGTTATTGTACCCAAGTTTAAATCAGCAATCTGTTCGGATTCGGTAGCAAAATTAGATACAGTATTATAATACGAATTAGCTTTTATTGGAGAATAACCAGAATATAACAAATCACTTTTTACTTGAACCTCATTGTCAGATTCTGTAGAATATTCTGTCAATGAAAATCTGGTTACTTCGTAGTCACATCCATCATTGAAAGTAGAACTTTGGTTATTTGAAAAAACTCTTTTGTATGCAGATGCGCTCATTTTTTTATCCCAGTGTGTAAATTCCTGATGGATATCTTCTTGTATTGCTTGTCGAACTCGAAGGAACTTGAAAGTTTCCAAAATATTTTGGAATATTTGAATAAACTTTCAAATCCTGTATATTTCCAGACCAATATTCCGATCCAGATACACTTCTGCCAATATTAACAGAAGCAGATGTCAATATTCCACTAACAGAAGTTGATGCTACACATACCCCATCAATAAACATACTTAATGCTGAAGCACTTCTTTGTAGAGCAACATGATGCCAGGTACTTACAGTAATATTTGAAGTACTTGAGAGTATGTTTGCACCATTAAAGTCAACTGATAGTGTTGAAGCATTGGTATAAAATTTTAAATTAGAAGATCCAGACTGTTGCTGCTCATAGATGGTTCTATTTCCAGAGCTAACATTATTACTGTAAATATAAGATTCGATTGTAAATGGAGAGTCACTACCACCGGTTGTTCCATGACTAGCATTAGATCCAATACTCAAATAAGAAGAAGAACCATTAAAAGCAGATGCACCATTATAAAATTTATCAGTTCTTCCAGAATCCCAGGTAACTGAATTGTTAGTAACAGAATTACTTTGCTCCGAATAATCTATTACATTGACAGTGGATCCATCTAGAGAATTTAGTGGTATAGCTAGGTTTAAAAAATTAAATGCTGGATTTTGAGTTTTTTCATATGATATACCCAAATATCCACCATTAACAACCTTTCTTAAATTTTTCATTTTATCATTCTAATACTTCATAAGTACATACTGCAGTCAAATCACCAGATGCACTGGCTTGAACTGAAAGTGAACGACTTTCTTCTAGATACAAAAATGAGGTTTTATCAATAATATTAATTGAAGAATCTGGAGGAACTGCGATAGTTGTAGCAACTGAATAACCAGTACCACCTGCTGCAACAGCATCATGATATTTTACGGTTATGTCAGCCGAATTAGTTCCATCAATATTAGAAATAATTAGAGATGCAACTCTATAAACTTGATTAGAACTTGCTGCATTTGATACTAAGGACGTAACACTAGTTGTGCCAAGCGTAATTGCTGTCGTTACACCAGTTACTGTTGTTAGGTCTAAAATATTTGGAGATGCCATTTTTTAATTAAGATAGAATGTTTGAAAAGAAGTAAGTGGATGATGCAGAAGCTCCACCACCACCACCAGAGATACTAATATCTAAGGTTTTTGTCCCAGCACTATATGAAAAAGTATTACCAGCACCGATGAAATTTAATGTTGTCGCACCAGCACCAATAGCATTTCCGGCAGATTGAATTCCAATAATAGCACCACTGTTTATATTAGTCAGGTTTCCACTGTCATCAATAACAGTAGTTCCAGAAATTTTAATTGCCATCTTCGTTTACACTCGGCAGTTTTTACTATTTATCTAATCAGAACCAGTTATTAATCTACAAATAATTGTTCAGGTTATTTATTTTAGTTTAGTTTCTTCTTTATATTCTCAATTTCAACTTGCTGAGTCTTAATACATTCAATCAGAAGACCAATAAGACCATTATAATTTACAGTCTTAGGATCTGTATCACTGACTAACTCTGGCAATACCTTTTCAATTTCATCAGCAATCACACCCATAGAAGGTCTATTATCTGCAATCCAATTAAAGGAAACACCATTTATCTGCAATACTTTATCAATTGGATTTTCAATTGTTTGAACGTTAGTCTTGAGTTTAACATCAGAAGTTGAGTTAAAATCAGTTGCGGTAACAACACCAACGGCAACCATACCATTTATATGTAAGTTTCCATCGTAATTTAATCTGGTTGAACTCGTTGGATCTGTTGTTCCACCATAAAACTGACCTGATGTTCTCGTGGTTCCATTATACTCAACAAAAGAAGAACTAGTAGAACCAGAAGTTACACCACGATCTCCAGGTATTGTACCAGAAGTTAATTGAGAAGCATTCAGTGCGGTAAGAGCAGATCCATCACCACTAAATCCACCGCCAGCAGTTAAAACATTTGTCGAAGCATTATAAGTCAAAGATCCATTATCAATAAATGGTTGCTGTGCTCCTGTTGAATTGTTTCCGACGAGAACAAGATGAGTCGTTGTATCACCAGAAGAAGCAGCACTAATATCAATATTAGTAGCAGTGGTTGCAGTATCAGCATTACCAGTAACATTTCCAGTTAAGTTTCCAACAAATGATGTAGCGGTTGCAACTCCAGTTACATTGAGACTGGTAATAGTTGCAATATTAGCAACCGTTAAATTATCAATAATACTGAATGTTTGTGTATTGATTACACCAATAAATGATTGAATTTCAATAACGTCACCGTTATCAGCCGCAGTTGTTAAACCAACAGTCGTTGAAGAAGTTTCAGTAAAGTCTGCCTGCGCTAAACGAATACCATTCAGATAAACATCAATTTTTCCAGATTCATATGGTTCATTCAGAGTAACTAAGGTTGTTCCACCAACACCAACATTAAATGTTTGCTTATTAATTCTACTCTGAGCAAGATTTATATCAAGAGTACCATTTCCACGATCAGTATAAGTACTTGCTCCACCAACAAAATTAAGAGTAGAAATAGTTGTACCAACTCCAACGCCGTCTTGCTGAACATTTAATCCAAGTTCACCAAGAGAAACTGCTTTGAAAGAAACTACCTCAATAACGTGACCACTAAGTGCTGGTTGAGTCAATGTAATGACGTTTTGACTCGTTTCAGTAAAATCGGATGTTGGAATTAACTTAATACCATTAACATAAACATCAACATTACCAGATGTATAAGATTCATTCAGAGTAACTAAGGTTGTTCCACCAACACCAACATTAAATGTTTGCTTATTAATATCAGTATACTCAACATCAGGAGTGAGAGTAATATCAACAGTTGTTCCATCAACGGCAAAGGTATTACCAGCACCAATGAAGTTCAGAGTAGTAACTGGTCCTGAAGTAATAGAAGTTCCACCAGAACTAATACCTAAATTAAAACCACCACTTGCGGTTACGATACCTGTTACCGTAAGTCCAGCACCAAGTGTTGTAAGAGAATTAAAGGTTGCAATACCAGCAACATTAAGTTCATCTAAGTCACTTAATCCATCTACAACTAAGTTATTACTTATATCAACAGCAGCATTGATATCTACGTTTGCCCCAAAAGTAGAAAGACCGGAAACACTAAGTTGATTTGTAAATGTAGTTCCAGTGACTGTTACACCAGCACCAATAGTTTCAAATTTTTTGTTTGCTCCATAATACAAATCAACTGCTCCCGTTCCTTGGAAAACAGCTCTTGTGTTAGTTGCATCTTTTATTGATAAAGCGGATCCAGAATCAATCTCAATAAAATTTACTCCAGAAGAATGATATATCTCAATATCATTCCCGCCTCCTATTTGGAGTTTTATATTATCATCAGCAATTCTTACATTATCAAGAAAAGTAGAAACACCAGTAACATTAAGTTGATCTAAGTCACTCAATCCATCAACAGTTAAGTTAGAAGAAATATCAACAGCAGCATTAATATCAAGGTCTGATCCAAAGGTTGAAATACCAGTAACATTAAATGTTCCATCAAGATCAAGAGTTGCTGTTGGTTGTGTTGAACCAATACCAACATCAACATTAAAGACTGCTCCAGTTGTTGATGAAATAGTTCCGGAAAGGTTCCCACCAGTATAATAATATAATGTATCTTCATCAGATCCAGCACTAGTTTCTGGGATAATATACGTATCTTGGTCTACGTCTTTAACACCACCAAGTGATCCCCACTCTCCACCGGGACCATAACCTTCAAAGGACGATAATTCAGTATTATATCTTATCTGTCCAGTAACTGCTACACCTACAGCATCTCTTTCTGACGTATTACCAACAGGAATTTGAATAGAGTTTGTACTATCAAATATAACTTTATCACCGAATGTTGATACTCCAGTAACATTAAGCTCTTGAGAAATATCAACAGCAGCATTGATATCTACATCTGATCCAAAGGTTGCAATACCAGCAACATTAAGTTCATCTAAGTCACTTAATCCATCTACAACTAAGTTATTACTTATATCAACAGCAGCATTGATATCTACGTTTGCCCCAAAAGTAGAAAGACCAGTAACATTAATTGTATCAAAAGTTGGGGTGTCTGATAAGGTAATTGTAGAAATACCATCAGCACCAGTTGTTGCTGTTGCTACAATATTAGATCCTACAAAGTTAAGTGTTGCAATACTAGTCGCAGTTCCTACTGTTACGCCTTCATCTTCAACCGTTATACCAACAAATATTCCAGTAGCAGCAAGAACATTATCCCATACTGGAGCAGAACCATTCCAAAGAAGAATTTGTCCATCTGTTGCTCCTGTCGCATCAACAAATGTAGTTATACCATTAGAAGATTGATATGGGATATCTCCAGAATCTCCACCAGAAAGATTGGTCGCAGTGGTTGCAGTACCAGTTAAAGATGCAGTAACGATACCAGCAACAATACCATCATTAGTAATTGTCGTTCCTGATCCTACGGTCAATGACGTTGCTATTGTTACATCATCAGGTAACCCAATGGTAACAGTATTGCCAGAACCTACAGTTACAATTTCGTTTGATGTTCCAGCAATAGTAAATGTTTCGCTGTCAAGGTCAATGGCACCCGTTCCAGTGTCACCACCAAAGTCTAAATCAATATTACCGATAGTGGTATTGATTGTAGAAACTTCACCATCAACATAATCCTTAATTGCTTTAGCAGAAGCAAGAGTATCATCAGATGTTGATACAGAACTCAAATCAGTATCAACAGATGTAATTGCTGTTCCACTGGTAAATGTTAAATTATCAATTGTAGCATTTGTAGCATCAATTGTTGGTAATGTCGCAACACCAGAAGCATTAATATTTCTTACAACCGAAATATCATTTTCAGTTATCTGAACATTACCAGCCGCAAGTCTTGCACCGTTAGGAACTTGAGTAGAACCAATACCAACACCATAATTAAAGTGCCAAGCATCAGTCGTCCCAGCACCTAAAGTACCTGTCTTAACCCAAATAATATCCTTATAAGTATTTGGATGTGTATGAACTCCAGCAATAGTAAAATCTATTAGTGGATTGCCTTCTGTTGAAGCAATAGAAATACCACCACCATCTGCAGTAGTATCATTAGAAACTTCATTACCAAAACTATCAGTTGTAAATCCAAGAACGATTTCTTTATCGTTTACAATAAATTCTTGGGCATAGATAATTGCAGTAGTTCCACCAATCGTAATATTTCCAGTTACATTTAAGTTATTATTAACTTGCAGATCATTAGCAACAGTTACATTTCCAGGTAGTATTGGACTACTGGGAATAGAAATAACTGGTGTCGATCCTTCTCCAGTCCCACCAGTTACTGTAATTTGATTTATTGTACCACTAATATTTTTTACATAACTACCAGTCGTATAGGTTCCAAGACCGATAGAATCTGGTGTAATTGTTGCGGCAAGTGCTACGTTTCCAGTACCATCAAAAGAAACAGCAGAAGCAGTTACAAAACTTCCAGTAATTGAGAAGTCTCTTGCGGTTTCTAGTTGTGTGGCAGTGGAGATTGTTCCAGTAATTCCACCAATAAATGTCGATACTCCAGTTACATTTAAAGTATCAGAAATATCTACCGAAGCATTAATATCTACATCAGAACCAAAAGTAGAAATACCTGCTACATTAAGTTCATCAAGGTCACTTAATCCATCAACAGTTAAGTTAGAAGAAATATCTACCGAAGCATTAATATCTACATTTGATCCAAAAGTAGAAAGTCCACTAACATTGGCGGTTCCGCTGACATCAAGAGTTGCTGTTGGTTGTGTTGAACCAATACCAACATCAACATTAAAGACTGCTCCAGTTGTTGATGAAATAGTTCCGGAAAGGTTCCCACCAGTATAATAATATAATGTATCTTCATTAGACCCAGCAGAAAGTTCTGGAATGATGTAAGTATCCTGATTTACATCTTTAACACCACCAAGTGATCCCCACTCTCCACCAGGACCATAACCTTCAAATGAAGAAAGTTCTGTATTATACCTTATCTGTCCAGTTACGGCAACTCCTACAGCATCTCTTTCTGAAGTATTACCAACTGGAATTTGGATGGAGTTAGTACTGTCAAATATAACTTTATCGCTAAAAGTAGAGACACCTACAAAAGAAGAAGTTCCAGTAACAGTTAAATCTGCAAAAGTATTCCCAGTGCCAGTAACAACTACCGTGGTAGCATTGACTGTTGTTGCAGTGATAGTATCCGCAACACTTACGGAACCACGAACATCTAGTTTTTCCGTTGGCTCAAAAACTGTGGTGCCGATACCAACGTTGCCGATGACCTCCAATACCTTTTGATTTTCGGTACTATCGACAATACCAATCTTTTGATTGGCATTTCTACCACTTAAATACTTGGCGCTGAGAAACTGTTCCATTTTTAGATATTAGTTGAGTGTTTCTAAGATACTTCCGATGAATTTAATACCAGTGCTGGTATCAGAAGAGAAGATGAGAACATCATTCTGCTCAACAACCAACTTTCCAGCAAGAAGGTTTGCACTGTCATTTGCAGGAATAACAAAGTCCTTTAAAATTTCAGTGGTTACGGCAACACCAGCAGTCGTTCTTTCGTGTGAGAAAGATATGGTATGAGAAGTAGAATCAATATTTGTTGCCTGTGCAAGAAGAACAACACCACTGTATCCTACGGGAGCAGTGTATATTCCAACATTACCAGTTGTTGCCTGATGTGTAATTGTCTTAAAGACATTAAGTGCGAGTGCCATTAGTTTGTGTCCCTCCTATTAACTAAGTGCAAGAATAAATGGCGTCATTGTGGAGAACAAACTCTTGGAATAGAATCTTCCACTAATCGTTCCCGTTTGTTGATTAATTTGTACTCCATCACCAATTCTAAAATTACCAGTTTGATCGGTGCTGGTATAAACCACCAATCCACCATTACGAGATACAGTTTCATTTGCCTGAATTGGAACACCACCATTCTGTGGAAGTGCAGAACTAATCGTCACACCAGATCCGATATACTCAAAAGAGTGACCAGATGCAAGAACTCTACTTTGCTTAAAGAATGGAACAGTGCTTCCAACACCAACTGCATAAGGAACATTTTCCGTTAGTGTGACAGTTGTTATTCCAGATACAACTGGAGTAGAACTATCAACAATATAATAAGTTGGTAGGATGTTTGCCGTTCCAGTTGCTGTATTCAGTCCAACATTTGGAGTACTGAAGGTAACTGTTGGTGTGGTGGTGTATCCACGACCATTAGAAACCATCTCAATATTAGTGACAGTTCCATTTGTTACTTCAGCAACAGCAGTGGCTGGAATACCCCATTCTTCAGAAGGATCTCCGATCGTAACAGTAGCATTTCCAGTATAACCAGTTCCACCAGAACCAATTGTAATACTATCAACTGTATAGTAAAGAGAATCAAGATAAATTGCCTGTCCATCAAAAGGTCTGACCGCATTGATACTTACGGTTCCACCAGAATCATAAGTATGTTGGAGAGTTGATACTCCAACATAAGCAGAGAAAGAAGTTGCCGATGGAGTATCAACAACCTCAAAAATATATCCATAGTTTCCAGATGGGAACGTTACAGTTCCAGGACCAGATGGACAGGTAAATCCAAGTCCCGCAATCGTAACTCCCATACCAACATTAAGGTTATGATTCGCATCAACGGTAATGGTGGTAAGACCAGTTACATTATCATAAGTTGCGGCAGTAACATTTAATGTTGGAGTGCTTATATCAAGGTCATAAACAAAAGAGTTTGCTGGTTTTGCTGTCGTAACAATTCCAGTATATTTTTTTGGTCCTACACCATCGGCAATCAATCCAAAATTACCGAAAGATGAGTTGGAGTTTGTTAAATCACAAGCAGCACCACTCTCACATATAATTGCAGTATCATTACAGATAGTGAACATTGATACTAACTGAGCATAACCTTCGTTTGTGATTGATGCTCCAATGCCACCCTGATTATACTGGGTATAAGAATCCAAGACCATTGATTTTGTTGGACCAATTGCCTTTGATCCGTCAATCTTAAGTCCAATGCTATTTGGAATAAAATTGGTGCAGTTCTGAATATAAGGAGACTGATCAAAATATCCTACTTGGTTAGGATTAAAAGCAAAAATTGCCTTTCCAGAATCAATCGATCCTGTGAAAGACATCTCTGCAATATAATTTCCATTTGCAACATGGAAAAGATCTTGATTGCTATTTTGAGGTTGTATCGATACTTCTCTTAAACTATCACCAACAATAGAAACCTGTTCTGGAATAACTACGGGATTATTCTCTATATAAGTCCCAGCACTAACTCTAATAACTGTTCCTGTTGAAGATGCTGCGATTGCTCCTTCGATTGTTGCCTTTGCATCTCCAAGTTTTTTTCCTGTGTTTGTGTCGCTTCCGTCTTTTGTGACATATAAAACATTTGTTACTGTTGCGCCAGCACCAAGTCTGACAATATCTGTTCCAATTCCCGTCCTTACACGTTTAGTATAAAGCTCTGCATCATATGTATTAAGAGCTACTTCTCCTAATTGTATTTGATCTACGGTAGGCTGTTTACCAGGTACGGCAGACCGTTTAATCCTAATCGGAGTTGCCATTTATTCTTATTCGGTATTTACCAGATTAGACAGTATATACTGTCCTTTTGATTTATTTATAAGACGTTGTTTCTTCTCTTTCCGTAACGATAAAGATTTGTGGGAAGTTCTGGTTTCATCCAATCTTTAATTTTTTCATATCTCTGCATACTAAAAAACTCCTGGGAGAAGTACCAATCTTCCCAAGGAGTATGACCTTTGTTCTGGTTACAATCGTGGCAAGCACATACACAGTTCTTAGTGAAATCAGTGCCTCCCTTTGAACGTGGAACAACATGGTCTATTGTGAGGTTTTCATCAGACCCACAATAGGCACACTCTAAATCCCATTCTTCCTTTATCTTTGCCCTCCATAACCTTTTCGCTTCCGCTGAGTTTGTTGTGTGGAGATTAAAGACATAGGCTTCGGGAGTATTGTAGAGAGGCATAAAAAATTGCGTCCTGCAATTATTTATTCCCCGTGCTTCTTCTTACAAGCACTTCTTGCATATGCTCTTGCTAAACTATTGACGTGGGAGCAGGGTTTTCCTGCTTCTCCACAATAAGGACATTTAGCATCCTTAGGGTCATTAGGGTACGAAAACTTCGGCATCGCTTCCTCTAAGTTGTATTTGTTGCTGAGCGTCTTCTAGTCGAATCTTGGCAGCAGGAAGACCCTGTTGACCAGGGAGTTGTTTATCAGTTGTTGATGTAACATCAATAACCTGGTCAACTATAAACGTTGCTTTCCTATAAATTCTTTCCTTCGGACTAAGTTCACAAAGCATCCTGGCGTCACTTTCTTGCCCACACTGAGCAATGACTTTGCCAGTCCAGTGACTTACCACTTCCCAATATTCATTCATAAGGATGTGCCTGCTTTAACTCAGGGTTTGGTTGTGATGGGACAACAGGGTTGCGAGTCACATTCTCAATCACAATGAAAGCATCACTCTGATAACTTACTGTTCCATAAGGTTTTGCCCACTTGGGGTTAGCACCTTCGGTCTGGTGAATGCCACTATTAGCGACACCACCAATCTTGACGCGAAGTTCATCATCAGGACTCCAATCCATCTTACCCAGAGCAATAGCAAGTTGCCCTAGCATATCAGCACTTGGGAATTTTTCTTTCATCACATTTTCCTCTGGTTCCAGGTTTCCGATCATCTCTTTTCAGGTAGTAAAGATTTGGCCAAGTATCCATTATTATAGCACGAAGTTTGTCTGGTGTCTCAGAACTAATCACTTGCCTGAACTTCTTTCCAATCACGGTCAAACTGCTCCAATCCCTTATCAGTCAATACATTCTTATACATTGCCCAGAAGACCTTCGGAGGAATGGTCACAATATCAGCACCAGCAAGAGCACACTGCTCTACTTGACGCACATCACGGACAGAAGCACCAAGAATCTGCGTGGTGCTAAAACGTCCTTCACCAGTATAGGCACTGCGAATGTCTTTAATCAGTCCAATACCATCAATAGAGTTGTCCATCCAGCGACCGACGAATGGAGAAACATATGCCGCACCTGCCTTCTCTGCAAGAATTGCCTGTGCCAGAGAGAACACCAGAGTCACATTGACCTTATGTTGAGTAACAGTCAGTGCATAACAAGCCTTGAGTCCTTCTACGGTGCAAGGAACTTTGATGGTTACATTCCACAGTCCCTCAAATGCCTTTGCCTGATCTACCATTTCTTCGGCAGTATCAGCAACGACTTCTGCGGAGATGGATTCCAAGCGTGTAAAAGAATTAGAGATTTCTTTGATGACCTCAACAGGATCACGACCACTCTTCTTAATCAGAGTGGGATTTGTGGTGACTCCATTGAGCAATCCAGTTTCGTGTGCCTTTGCGATTTCATCAACTTCGGCAGTGTCTAAAAAGATTTTCATGGGTTGTGGTTCTTATTTTCCTTAATTTTTTGATATCCCCAGACTGCTAGGGTGCCGATACCTAGACCAGCAAGACAGCAAAGAAACATATGAATAATGTGTTCGTAGGTTGTGTGATCAGCGTGGTTCATCATTTGGGTTTTTTAACGGGAAAGGTTGCTTCCATTGCTGTAGTCAACAATAGAGCAAATCCAAAAACGAATAAGTGTTCCATGTCATCCGAAATACATTACACTAAGAGTGAATACAACAAAGATGATGACCGTAAAGATCATCAACCCCACACCTGCCCAGGGAACCCAGGCAGGCATAGGTTCATAGTTGTGATTATGAGACATGTAGTGTTCCAATCATACCAGCACCCTTGTGAGGATCGCACCAGAAGGTGTAGTCTCCTGCTTCGGGGAAGGTGATATCAAAACTCTCACCAGGAGCAAAAGCAAGGTCTCCGTGTGAGAGTTCGGGGTGATCTTCTACGATCACATTATGGGGTGGGAGCATACCATTCACAAAGTGAACCGTGTCTCCTGCGGATATTGTAACATCTGCTGGGTCAAAAATCAAGTTACCATTTGACCCCATTGTAATGTCTACTGCCCAGGCGGGAAGAGCAAAGAAAAGTGTAGCGACAAGTGCGAAGAGAAACTTCATCTAAGTATTTGTAACTACCACTATCTATATCTTTCGTATTTGATTGTAACGTGGATTTGTTTTGACTTCCTCACTTACCATCTCACCCAGTTCATCAGCACACTTACACCAAGCCTTTCTCGTCGTCTTTGCTAACGGATCTTTTGCGTTGTATAACTCAAACCAGATATACCACAAGGCGGCACATTCATCTGATTTCTTTTGGAGATGTGGTTCTCGATACACTCATACCCATATGGGTTGTGTGCCCTTGACTACATTACTATTTAACCTGACAGGATTGTTGATAATCAATATCGTTCCAGTGCCTTACTGCATTAGCAACGATGGCAACATTAGTGACCATATAACAAATAAGAATAATGGTGCGTATGCCAGCAATAGTATCTGCTTCTCTATCATTCTTTCCTTCCTTTGCTCCAAGTGCTTTTGCCCAGATTCTCCAAACCTTATGCATCTACTTTAATCTCTCTC
>Ga0255751_10000457_pt1 | contig 37831 bp, 55 predicted proteins | sample 071ome_20_FD_179951 | JGI IMG/M metagenome (GOLD analysis project Ga0255751, IMG submission 179951) | Coastal salt marsh microbial communities from the Groves Creek Marsh, Skidaway Island, Georgia - 071412BT metaG (version 2) | ecosystem: Environmental > Aquatic > Marine > Intertidal zone >... | reverse complement strand
CAAAGCGTATAGTTTTAATTTTACTTCCTTCTTTAGCTACAACGATATGTGACTTCTTAGGGTGGCTAGGTGTTCGTTTTGGTTTATTGTAACCAGATACACCAGCTCTAGCTAATCTAGGGTCTTTTTTACTTTTTGTGCTTTTCTTTTTTGCTGGCATATTATTCTCCTAATATATCTTTTTTATATGCAAAGAACATAGCTAATGCAAATGTTCCTAGACCTGTTAAGGCTGCTTCTCCAAAGTATCCTCCAAAGTGTGTAGGGTGTACCATCCAATCTACCATAAAAGTAGAAAACCCTAATACCAATGGATTATACCATTTAAATTTTTCCCAATCTCTATCGTAATAAAGGATAGATATAGTCAATGCTACAAAAGCTGCTGATAATCCTGTAATGTTTGCTTTCCAAAAATGTCCTAATGTTAATGCTGCTAAGTTACCTTGCACCATCATAGGGTAACATACTGAAAACGCTTTTGCCCAATCTTTAAAAAACTTCTTAATCATTTTTTAATCTCTGTTCTAATTGCATTCAATATTTCATCTTCTCTAAATTTCATAGATAAATCTGCTTCAAATCTTTTTACTTCTTTTCCATACTCAAAAATAATAATAGTAGGTACTACTTTAATGTCCCACTCTTTTTGTATTACTGCACCGACTTGCTTGTTAGATAAATCCACATAAGCAGTATAGCAGTTTTCTAATTTTTCTAATGGTATTTTGTTTGCCCAATTCCAAGAAGCATTCACTTCTATAACTGCACAAAACTCATTCTTCGTTAATTGAATATCTTCAAAACTATCTAAGTTGACTGATTGTGAGTGCAACCAAGATAGCGACGAGAATAAAATTAATACCAAATATGATATAAATCTGTTGTTCATCTGTAAACCTCATTAATTATTATTCATTTTCAGTAGAGTATCATTGATACTTCGTGTATCTTCTTTAATGTCATCTACTTTATCTTCTAATTTCTCTACTTTTTCTTCAGTATTTAAAATAGAATTACGAATCATTTGGTCTTTTAAATCGTACTCTGTTCTACTGATTGGAGGCTCTGGTAATTGTTTAGCTTCTTCAATTTCAGCTTGTAAATTAAACCATAAACCAACAACCATAAATATTGTAACACTAATACTGATAAGTGTTTCAATACTGAATGTAAATTTACTATCTTTATTTAGTTCCATCGTTGCCCCTTTATCTCATATCTGCTGGAACTACTGCTCTAGTTCCGCCCACTTTATCGTTTTTCTTCATACCATATCTGCGTACAGCTTCTTTATAATTAGCCATACATTGTTGTGCAGAAACCATTCTAATCTGAGCTATCGCTGGATTATCTGTTCTAGCTGCTGCGTCCATTAAAGCTTTTCCTTTTACAAAATCAATTAATGCTGGCTGCAATACATTGTCAATATCTATTGTTCCACTAATGCTTGTTAGTTTATCAGGTTCAGCATAGTAAGAAATTAACAATCCATCAGTAATAGTATTACCAGAGCCTAATTGAACTGGCTTTAGATTTCCTCTTCCAGTTTCTGATGTATTTCCATCTCCTTCTATAGTAGCAATAGCTAGCCTATCGCCTTCTATCCACCATACAAATGTATCACTTGGGTCTGTATAAGTACTACTTACCGCTGCCATTATACCTCCGTCCAACTTGTATTTGATTGTGTACTTGATTCGTTGTAGAATTGTTTTATTTCTCCATTAGACAATCTAGGAATCTTAATATACTCTCCGCTTGAATTTTTTATAGTACATCTAAATACTTTGTTTATAGTTACTGATTCATCATCATCAATTGCATACCATAATTGATTATGCTTTAAATCTGTTTTAGCATTCTCTATTTGATTAGTATATCTACCCATATCAATCAATGCTTCGTTAATTAAGTTTAGTACATAGTTCTCTGATACATCAGGAACTGCTTGCAGTACTCTACTATAAATCTCTTTTGCTGTAAATTCTATCGCTGCCATTATCTACTCTCATTCATTTCTTCAATTTTTAATTTATCTATACCTATTAATTGTAATGCTTCTTGAAACTGAGCATTAACCATTTGATATTGTGTTGTATACCAATCATACTCTTTACTGTCAACTGCAAGTCTAAGATTAACTTCAGTTCCATATCCTTGAACAATATTGATTTTAGATTGTATTTCAGTTGCATAACCTTGAGCAGCTGCTATATAAGAACCAGCAACTGTTCCTTGAGCGCTTACTTGACCGAGTCTTGAAGCAACTTCTGCTCCGTATGTATTTACTTCGTTTGCTCTAGCTTGTGCTTCTGCTAAGAATGAATTACCAGCGTTAATTCTTGCTTGAGCTTCTTGGTAATAACTTTGTTGTATTGCAATAGCAGATTGATACTCGGCTATTTTTTGTTGTAAGTTTTGAGAGTATTCTTGTATTTCTTTATTTATATTGTTTTGATATAAATTTATTTCTTGTAAAAACTTTGCTACCAAGTCATCATTGTTCGCAATAGTTGCTGCCATATTTTGTGCTGCGTTTTGCAAAGCTAAAGCTTGGTCAGCCGCTTTGTTAGCTAAGCTAACTTGAGTTGCTTGTTGTGCTTCTTGTTGAGCATCTGCCGCATCAAGCTGAGCCTGAGTAATAGCCTTCTGTAAATCTGAATTATGTTTAGCTAGTTCTGCTTCAACGTTAGCTCTGTATCTAGCATTCTCTTTATTAAATTCGTTAAGTTCATTTTGTATATCTGCTTGATATTGATTCATCTCATTTTGCAGTCTACCTAATTGAATTTGAGCTAACTCTACATCTTCGTTTGTTTCTAAAAATGTTTCAAACTGACCTGTATCAATACTAGGTCCAGGCTTGGTGTAGGTAGGAACATCTCCAGATATATCTGCTTTATCAACTGTAGCAACTGTAATAGCTGATACTGCACTAGCACTAGCGTCTTCGTTTGTTGCATCAGCATAACTTACTGTACCTAATTCTGGAGCGCTTGGCGCAGAAAAGCTTATACTTAAATCAGCTATAGATAAAGCACTTACTGCTGCACTTCTAGCTGCTGATATTGGAGAAGTTGCAGTTCCTGTTACCTCTACTGCTACCTCATCATATTCGTCATTTGCTAGCTCTATTGCCGCATTAATCTTGTCTGCTGCTGTTTTCATGGCAGTTAAAGCTGTATCTACATTTACATCTACATTAATAGCCATTTCTGCAATCTCTGTAACAGCTGCATCTACTTGAGTGTTAATCAAATCAGCTATTGCTTGAGTTTCATCCATTTCAGTCTTTATAGCTGTTAAAGCAGTGGTTATATTTGAATTACTATGTTTAGCATTCATAAGTCTAATAAGTGCATTTCTAGCTGCATATAACACTACTGCATTATTTGCTTCTTTTGGAAAGTTTTCTATTGTTGTATCTGTAGCAGCTATGGTAAAATCTTCATTAATTTTTACTAATTTACAATCTTCATCACCAGTATTTGTTGGTGCAGTAGGATGGTCAGGTAATACAAACAATTTTTTATTAGAAACATAATATGCTGGGTCTGTAGCTGTAGCATACTCCATATAATTAGGGTCTATCACTCTACCTATTTGGTTAGCATGAACTTCTCTACATGGTTGATATACTACAGGACTTGCAGTAATATCTTCTGCTCTTAACACGTGAAGTATCTTAGAGTCCTCTACATTTACACCATCTACTGGGTTGTCTGTTTTTATATTTCCACTGTGAAATAATTCTTCCTCAGACATTCTATCTAGTTTAGACATTGGTAAAACATCAATGATTTCTCTAGCACCAGCAGTAAGCCAGTCTACTATAGCAACATCATCAGTGCTACCAAAACCTGTCAAATCATCTATTCTTGTTTTAAAATCAGCCATTATCTTCCTTGTCCTCTATACTTTTTTGTATAATTTTTATTGCTCAATTTATTTCCATACTTAGTATTTTTACTAAGACCTTGTCTTGTTTTTTTCTTTCCGTTAGTATGTCTAATTTGCGTTCCAAAGGTTTGTTTTTTCATTACCCTCTTCTTGCCTTTCTACTTCTTTTAGCAAAAGTAGCAACATTTGTTGGTTTTCCACCAACTCCTTGAGCTCTTGCTCTTTTTCTTTTTACTGCACTTCTTTTTTCTGCTTCGCTCATTGTTCTAGCTTTAGCAGCTGGAACACATTTAGGGTATTTTCTTTTACTACCCTTGGCAGACTTACGACCACATTTTTGATATTTACCTTTCTTTTTTTTAGAACCAATATCAACCCAGTCTTCTTTAAACCACTTTCTAAGTCCACCTTGATATGCCATTATGCTCTGTACTTTCCACCACGTTTTTTATATTCTTTAACTAACCAAGCATTGGCATAAGCAGAAGGATATACATCAAATTTGCGTTTTGCTGCTGCTTTTACCCTAGAATATAAAGCTTTATTTGTTGGTGTTGGACTACCTTTTTTTCTAGTAGTCTTACTTTTTGTAGCTTTTTTTCTTGGCATTGCTCATCTTCTTTCCAGTTTTTTTAGCATAAGCTTTTGCTTTCTTTTTTCCAGCTTTCGTATATGAAAATTTTTTCTTTCCTACCATTGGCATTACATTACCCTTATACCTTTCCCGCTTGGTGCAGGTTTTTGTTTACTTGCGCTTTCTTTCATTTTTTTCATACTGTCTTCCATAGACAAAGTATTAAAATCTATTTGGTCTGTACGAATAGCTCTTGCCATTGAGTTGTTTTCTCTAATAACAAAATTCGTATTCCATTTATTAGGAGCTGCTCTTAACCCACATGAAGGACAATTAAAGTATCCTTCTGGGTTAGGCTCACTACAATGTTGACAGTTAGCCATTATCCTTTATGAACTATAATATATGCAATTCTACCTCTGTCAAGCTCTGTAGCTTGTATGTCTATAATTGCTCCAGTAGAATCATCTAGTGTTTCAATATAATCTGTAATTTCTTTAGCTAAAGAACCAGATACAGAATCAGCGTCTGGGCTTAGATTTCCAATAATAATCTTAGTTACTACATTGTAATTTGCCATTTTATCTCCTATTAATTAAAATTCTTTATAGGTTTCGGAGTGGGACTAGCCCACTCCATAGTACCTAATAACTATTATGATGTTGTTACAGCTCCGTCTACGGCTGTCATACCATTGAAGTACCATTTTGTACCATCGCAAACGATGTCAATGTGGTCACCTTCATCGGTAGTTGTTCCAAAAATTACATTTGAAACACCTGTAGCACCTGCTGAACCTGGTGCATCATCGCTAGTATCAACTTCACCTTCTGCGATTTTACCAAACAGAATTGCTGAGCCAGCTGCAATAGTGACTGCTGCATTTGGTGAATCTTCAAAGATTAGTTTATACTGAGTTCCAACTTCTAAAGTTGTAGGTAAAGTGATTTCATATGCACTACCAGCGTTAGCGACAACTAAAACCTTGCCACTATCTTTAACTGCATCTAAAGTTTTAGCTGCAGTTACTTTTTCAACTGGTAATAAATATCCACCATTACCGCTATTTTTTTCTAATATACTACCTCTTGCCATCTTATAATCCCTCCACGTTGTATAGAGCATGACATTCTGGAAGTGTGATTTCAAGACCAGCTTCGGTCATAATCATGTCTTTTCTTAAATCCTCATCCGCATTTTGTACGTTTGTCATGATTTGAGTATCACGATTAATTCCGTTTCCAACTAATGGTCTGTATGCTAATTTAGACATATCAGCCATAAGCATGAAGCCACTTGCAATACCTCTAAATAGAGGTTCTTTCACTAAGTACATAGAACCGTGTACAGTGTTAATTTCCATTAACTGGTGACCGAAGTTACCTTGTACATTGTTCATGTTTACTCTAAATGGAGTAGATGATTGACCTATAGAAGCATCAATGAAAGCACCGTCGCCCATTTTGTTAAAGAATGTAATTACTGGCAATGAAGCTAATACAAGTCTTTCACCTGAACCGCCTCTTGCAGGGTCAAATATAACCTCTAAGTCAGCAAGTAATCTATCATAAGTTAATTCAGCCTGAGTTACACTTCTGTAATAAGGCGCACCTGATGAATATGAAAATGCTGAATTGTCAGTTACTGGAGCAACATTTTTTACAATGTGTCCAACAAGACCTTCAGTGTATTGTACTCCGTTAACACGAGCTTTTTGACCGAAAAGCATAGCTCTTTCGATGTCTACTTTGTGTTCACGTAATTTTTGAGCCCAAATTCTATCGAATTCATTCTCATAGCCACGATATCTTGTAGCTATTGCTGTGTTAGTTAATTCACAAGCTGTTTTAAAGATTTGAGTATACCCATAGTCATCTTCAATTGTATCTGAGAAAGTATCAGGTGAACCTGTTCCTTCTTCAAATGATGTACCAACGATTTGTGCTTCATCATTATCTGATAAAACATTGTATCCTGATACGCTTGAATTTGACACATCAATAACTCTACCTGAGAAGGTAGTTGATGCTGTTTGTACATTAGGTGCTGACTCAACTCTAACTAACGCTTGTCCATAACCGTTTGTGTCGTCAACAGTTTTCACTGCTACTACCATACCTTTGGTAACGAAGCCAATTCCAGCTCCTGCTCCATCATCGATTGTAAAATCGTAGACAGAGCCCGCAGATACAGCACTACCGCCATTTACGTCCGCAGCCAAACTAAAGTTACGAGATGTGTAGTTAATACCTGTTCTGTTTTCTAAGAAACGAAATACAGAATCATCTGTAGCAACTTTAGAAACTTGACTTAGGTAGACGAAAAATGGTGACTCTTCTGGCATAAGTTCTGAAACTCTATCAGAAAAGTCGTACAGCCTTCTTTGGTCTGGGGCCTGACCCACACCAGCGTTAGCTGCAGCAGCAGTAATCTGTGATGACTTTAGTTGTCCTTGATTAAAAGCCATTTTTTTCTCCTAAATTTACTTTTTTGCTATTCTTCCTATGCTACCAGCATTCATAATTCTATCCCACACTTGGTCTTTTTCTCCTTTTTGTGGTGGCTCTGCACCTTGGAGTACTCCGGCCGATTGAGGAATACTTTGAGCTTTTTCAACTGCTTTCTTGTTTTCGTTTACTTTTCTACCATCTCTTTCTCTATATACTTTGATAAGAGTATCGATTGGTAAGTCACCTCTTGGTGTAGTAGCAAACTGAATAAAGTCTTCAGCTTCATAGTCAGACATTTTATGTCTAGACTTTAACTCACTTTTTAAATTATTTACTGCCATAGCCTGCTGCAGTTTACCAAGTTCTTGGTCAACTGTTTTGTGTACAAGCTCAGTTTCTCTTTGCACCCTCATTTTGTAGGATGGAGAGTCTGGCTTGTAATAAGCATCCCAAGGGTCAAAAGATTCTTGACTTACGATTTCGTCGTTGCTCTTTTGTGCCTCAGCAGATTGTCCACTAAGAACAGATTCCATAGCTTGCACAACGTCTGGTCTTTCAGCTAATAGATTTTTTAACTGATAAAGCTCTTGAGCTTCTTTGTTAAAGTTTTCATATTCAGCTGTTTTTTTATCATACATTGATTGAAACTTTTTTGCTTCTGCTTCCCAATCAACCGCTTCAGATGTTTCTTCACCTTCAGCTGGTTGCTCTTCTACTGAAATAGTTGACTCAGTTCCAGCAGCTCCTGCAACAATTGGGTCTACCTGTTCAACCTGTTGGTTTTCTTGTTCATTTGCCATTTTTTACTTTTCCTTCCGACGATTTCATTTAATAATGCAGAACCGTCTCGTTTTACTTATTATCCTTCATCATCGGACATATTGTCAATTGCTCTTCCTAAGTCTTGTAGCTTTCCTCTTTCTTTAACTTTCGTATCTTGGATAACTTCATTCAGCCTAGATTTGAACTTCTCAGTTTCTACTCTCTTACGAGCATTAACCATTTCTCTATCTGCTGTCTGCAAGTCTCCTGAAAGTTTCTTTACTTGATTTTCAAGTTGTGCTATGTAGGATTGCATTTGAGCCATACGTCCTTTTCTTTGAAGAACACCTTCTTTGTCAAAGATTTCAGTTTTCTTTAAAACCTCGACATCATCTACCAGACCAAGTTTATAAGCTTCAAGGTAAGTGTTATATTCTACTTGCTTGTTGCTAGGTAACGTTGAGCCTGATACTACTCGGATATCATGTTGTCCTAATGAAATATCATTTTCAATGGACAAGATTTCCAATCTTTTATCATCATACAATCTATTATTAATAGTAAACTCTGTTAAGTTGTTATTAGATTGTACAATCTTAATTTTCTTTTCAAAGTCATAATGGTCTTTACAAAGATTATAAACAACCTTTCCTACCATTGATAAACTTCCTTCAATATCTCTTAATTTTGATTTACCTCTAGATTCACCCATTTGTGATATAAGCATAGTTCCTCTTACAGAGTCTGGTGCTTTATCCTGGAACCCTTGTAATAATTCAGGTATACCAAAATTTAAATCTATATATTTCTCCACTCTATCTATAAGATAATAAAATTCACTGGTGAGCGGAGCTGGTTGAGGAAAGTATGGATTACCAAATTCTGGGTTATATTCTATAACCGCATTTGGATTAGCCCAGTCTTTTTCTAATTGGCTAATATTGTCCACACTGCCTTCAGGAACCAATAACTTAAGCCCAGCTGCTGATTGAGCGTGTGACAAGGTCAAAGAGAATAACTTATTTAAAAGCCTTTGAGAGTCTTTAACCTTGTTCACGTCCGATTTTGGATAGGGAGTATTTGTCCATATGTTAGAAAATGGAATAATCGGATATATGTCAGTGTTTAGAATACGCTCAAATAATAATGTATCACCAACACTTGAGCAGTGAGCAATTCTTGTTTGTTGTATTTCAGTTACTTCTAACTGTCCTGTTTCTATAGCATTTGCTACTTCTTCATCTTCTAGAAGTAAATTGTATTTTTCAATATCAACTACTTTTTCTTGTCCATCAACTACACTAAATAATCTGTAGTATGGAACTTTTAATTTATAAAATCTATCTAATATTTGATATTTTTGATTTACAAGATAGTCTAAATCTTTTGCTTCATCTGGAGTAAATACTTGATTACTATTTTTTAAATTAGAACTTGGATAGTCTTCTCCATATAAACTATTTGCTCCAACTTCAATATCATCAACAATATCTTTTATTTGTGGATATAAATTAATTAATTGTTCTCTGGTAAGATATGTTGACATAATAATACCAGAAGCATCTCTAAAATATCTATCTCTAGAAGCTGGGTCTACATAAACTCTAAAAGGGTCTATGTGAGTATACTTTACTTCGCCTCGTCCGAAATCGTCTTCTGGGTCAACATAAACATACATATATCCAAGACCTGTTACTGCATAGTCATGAACTACTTGTTTAAATACAGTATCACCTTTTGATATATCCCATACATATTCTAATATACCACTCCAAACATTAGCAAGCCTATTATCTGAATCTTCTCTGCCAATAGCCATAAATCTAGCTGGTTTAGAAGTAAGAAGTGATTTTAATTTATCTACAGCTGCATATACTCTGTCAATAACAAAATCTGCTTGTCCAACAGATTGTAATGCATCTGATTCGTCTGAAGTGTAATGATTTCCTAATACAAAATCAACAGCGTTTCTAGCTTCAACATCCCATGTTTCTCTAGCATCTCGCCATCTTCTAAACAAATCTTTTGTAATTTGAGGTTTTGATTTGTTGTCGTCGTAATTGATAGTATTCTCCCAATTTAAATTTTATAAGAAAAATACTATTATTTTTTTACTTGTGTCAAGATATTATTATGTTTTTTGCCCAGTAATCCAAGAAATCGCTCGTTTTACGCCTATATCTGGGCCTTTTTCCGAGTTTTCGTTGAACTTATCTATATCCATTGCAGAGCTTTTTGGAGGCTTTGCAGTAGTAACACTATACCACAAACCATCTAGAAGGTCATCATTTTTACCTTTTGGAAACTCGAACATCTCATCTACTAATTCTGCATGTTCTTTTTTAATATATAATTTTCTACTATTTACTATAGGACATAATAAAGCTTCTAATCTGTCTTCTTTTTTAATACCATTAGGAGGTCTAACACCTTGTGCTAATCCAGGTGCAAGCTTTCTGTCTGTTCCAGAAAGTTGATTTACATAATCTTTAATTAATCCTTGTGCACCAACCTTTTCAACATTAACTCTTCTTACTGGGTGATACATTTTAGCATATTTAATAATTCTATTTGGCATATCATATAAAGGAGAATGTTCTCTATAATAGTCAACTAAATATACATTTCTATTCTTATCCATAGCAATAGTAACAATAACTTGATAGTCACTTCTAGCATTTGCTTCATAAGCCAAGTCAACTCCCATATATACATTTACTGGTATAGCAGCTTCATCAATCATCATATAATTAAAATTATTTTTTGAAACTAATTCACCCTCATAATAGTTCAATCTGTCAATGTGGAATTTTGCACTGTCAGCGTCTCGGGCTTCGTTTTGGTATTCTTGAGCGAACTTATGCAAAAGTCCCATCTCACTAAATCTTCTTTTAATATCATCAAGCTTTTCTTTGGTAAAATAGTTAGGCCATAATGGTATACCATCTACAATTGCTTTTTTATATAATACATTCCAAGCAGACTTTCTATTCTCTTTTTCAGCTTTTATAGACCCATCATAAACTCCTTGTAGAAATGAATCATAATGAACTATTGTTCCAATAAGCCATATAGAACCTTCATTTTCTTTTGAGTTTTCCAAAGCGGGTTCTACTGTTGACATTACCCATTCTTTAATCTCTCTTCTTCTTTCTGGTGTTTTCGTATTTAATTCTGATTCAAAGTCATCAAGAATAATATTTGTATATCTTAACCCTAATTGAGAACGACCACGTAAACGTTGAGATGTACCTTTTGCAATGATTCTATCTCCTCTTGCAGTAGTAAATTCTTTTTCTGTCCACTTACTACCTTTTAAATCACCAAAGTAATATTGTAATGCAGGGTTCATATCGATGTGATTTTGTATATATTTAATATGGTCAATAGCCTGAGATTGTTCTTCTGATACCCAAGCTATAAATTGTTTTCTTTCTGGTGGAGCAAAGTACAACTGATATAACAAAGCTGTTTTAGCCAATGTTGACTTAGCATGACCACGAGGTAATATTATACAAATACGTTTATCTTCTCCAAGAAGTAAGTCACTTAACTCGTACTGGTATGGAGCAGGAGTAGATTTCATAAAGTCTTCTGGTAAAAACATTTGACCAAAAGTAACTATATCTTTCTTAGCAAGCTCTAAAGCTTTTTCTTTTTGAGAAAGGTCTGGTGGTATAATATTAAATGACTTCTTTGAATTTTTGCTCATATACTCTGCCTAGCAGTTTTGCAGTTTTTTCTGAAAACCAATCTCCATCAGGAACTTCTGTAAATATTTTAGACTTTTCCCATAAAACAGGACCAGCTACATATACCCAAGCTTTTTCTTTAGTTCCATCTAAAAGTTCCACATTTGCAGTTGTTCTTACATAAAGACCGCCTTCTACGTTTTCATATCTATCCATAGCATTTAGGTCTTCCTTATCAACATCTAATAATTCTACAACTACTCCTTTTCCATTTTCATTCTTTATCATAGCTGGAAAAGATTGTGTTCCAGGAAATACTAAACTAAATCCTTCTATGACACCAATATCTATGCCGCCTCTTCTTAATGTTCCGTATGCAGCTAATCTCATTATGCTATTCCTTTGTGTGGACATACACCAATTTCCTTTATATTAAAGTTAGTATCATATTCAGATATGCACTCAATGCACTTAATTCCTTTGACATCATTCTTTGCTATATCCATCATTAAAACACCAGTAAGTCTAATTCTACTATCGCAGATTATACATCTAGTTTTTCTACTTCTCAGTAATTTTGCTGCTTTCTGATATCTTTTTGTATTTCGATTCTTGAATTGCATCTAATTGCTCCTTTGAAAATCCTTGGAATAAAGCTACAGTCTCTGTAGTTTTGCTTGTATCTAACATTCCTGTTATTTTAATTAATGTATTTAATGCAGATAGTCTATCTCTATCACTGCTATCAGGTTTGTCTATAATATTTCTCATTTCTTCCAAAAGATACTTTGGAGTAATTTCAGCTTCTTGCAAGTGTTTATCTATTTCTTCTCTTATCAAGTTCTGTACCCTTTCAGTTTTTAACAACATTTTTGCTTGTTGTTCTGAGTATTTTTCATTATTACTTGGAAAAGCATTCATATATGCCTTTACCACATCATCTCCTTTTGCAACGTAAGATGCAAACAAAAACTCTTTTTCATTTGCTTTCTTTCTTTTTTTACGTCTTACACTAGGAGATTCTCCGTCTTTTGCAAACGTATGCATGTTTGTCCTCATATCACCATCCATTTTCACAGACTCACTACAGACAAAGGAACCAATAACAGTCCTAATAAAAGTATTTGTATTGGCTCCTTTTCTTTTAAGAACACCTAAATGCAATACTTGACAAACCTGACCATCATCACATAACACCCAATCACCTTTGTTAGAGTGTCTCCAATCTTCTACCAAACTTACATTTGGTTGATATTCTCTAAATTCATCTATATTATCATATAAACGATGTGTTATGTTATTGACGACTCGAGTTTTCATAATTTATTTATTTTTTCTCTTTGTCGTCAACATCTTTGTTGTCTAGCTCGTCAATAACAAAACGAATGTAATTGTTAGCAAGAAATCGTAATTCGTTTGCTTGTTGGTCTAATCTCATCATTTGACCAGCAAGTTCGTTAGCACGATTGTATTGAGCTTTTGCTTCATCTGATAGTTCAGACAAGTAAAAGTCAATTTCCTTACCATTATCCATTATTTTTAACTTTTGTTCTTTTTTTGACATATTTCCTCCTATAGTACATTCACCTGTGGTGGTGTATGGTCTTCTATCTTTCTGTGTAGTTTTTCTAAAATCTCTACATCTGCAACATTGTGTTCATAAATATACTTCATTGATTTTTCATCACCCCAACGTGCTTTTTGCCAGTGCTCTGGTTTTACTCTTGTTTTACCAGCAATACCAAAGAACTCTGTTGCCGCCATCAAAGATGAGCGATGTAACTTTAGTTTACTCTTTACAGCATAATACAAGTCTTTATGTGATTTTGTTTTATGCATTGGAAAGTGTGTTCCATGATACAAAGCTCTTGTTCTAATAAAAGGAATATCAAACCTAGTACCATAATATGTGAATATTACATCATACTTGTTCATTTCTTCTACTAGAAGCTCTACGATACGTGCATCTTGTTTTTCAGACATTAGCTCTTCTTTAGTAATCCAAGCACCTTCAACCTTCTTAACTCCTCTACCTTTAAGACACCAGGATAACATTAAATCAATATTAGCACTAAACCCAGTAGTTTCAATATCTAAGTATCCAATAGTGATATCATGACCTGAAGTATATCTTGTAGGCTTACGAAGTCCTAAGGCTTCTATCTTTTTAGTTACTGCTTTATACGTTCTATTATATCCAGCCTTTCTAATTTCCTGATATAATACAAATGCAGATTTAGCAGTACGTTCGTATTGGTCTAAGATTCTAATTTCATCTTCTGTCCATTTATTTACAGCCATTATTTACCCGCCTTCTTTTCTAGTTCATGAATTTGATTCCACATATCTTCTAAAACAAACTCTCCACAGTCATTTAGAAAATAATTATCCTCAACTCCACCAATACCAAGATTCTCTAAAGCAAGGCTAATATATTCTATTTGCTTTGGAGACAATGTTAGAGAATATTCTCTCAACTTGTATTCGTAGTCATTCATATTATTTGCCCCATTTGTTGTTTTTGACTATTAATGCCATTACCGAATATATCGCAACATCTAAGAATGCATCCTCTAAAGGCTCATTCTGTGCTTCGAAGTCGTGTTTAGTGGCTAAATTAACTAGTCGGTTTATCTTATCATTCATCCTTACTATAATACCTAGTAGTGATGTATTGATTTCTTTACTATCCTTCAACATTGTTCCCATTGCTATGTTTCCAGGCCCATAGTCAAATTGTTTTCTACAAAATGTCTTATACATTTCATTTAACAGTACTTGGAACTCTTGTTCTGTGTTTGGATATTCTTTTTTGATGTACTCTATTACATCGTTATTTGTTTTTTTTGTCATATTTAGGAAAATCCTCCATATCAGGTTTATCTTCTAGGCCTCTTAAGACCTCTTCATAGCGCTTCCAATCAAGGTTTTTGCGTATTTTCTCTAATTCTGCGTCAAATTCTTGCTGTAGCTTTTGCACAGTTTCTTTGTCGCCTTCTTCTTTAGCTATACGAATTATTTTTTTAAGCTTTTCCATAGATGTTCTCCTACTCCTAATTGAAATAAGCCATTTGAGATGCAATCAATGATATGTTCTGGATGTTCGTGACCACCATTGAGTAATATTGCGTGTAATACTTCATGAATGAAGGTTTCTTTCTTTCTATCTGGGTGTATAGTGTTATTAAGTAGTATAGTATTAGTTTTAACTTCGTGTCTACCATACAATTCCTTACTACTTTCTTCGTGAACTAATTCTAATTCTATTACTTGATAAGAATGTCCACCAATTTTTATTTTTCCAACATTATTTTGCATTTTTTTCTCCCTATTAATTTGAATACACAGCAAATTAGAACAAAATTTTTATTTATGTCAACACTTTTATTACAAATACCCCAGAAAAAAAATTTTTTACAAAATAAACAAAAAGAGTCTTGACGCACATAAAGACAACTTTGTATTTTTTGGAGTCCGAAGGACGGAAACTAAGAGAGCTATAAGCTTTCCCTTTGTAAATTTTTCTAAAAAAAATTTTTCTACAGCATCTCTAGAGAAACTCTATGAACTCTAAGGGAAAAACCATAAAAAGGTTCAAAAACTCAAAAATTGCACAATTTTGTGTGTCTCTTTTGTTTTCACAAGACCGTGCCGGTCTTTTTCCAAATTGAAAATTACAAATTAGGTTGAAAATTTGGTAATCGCTCCGCTCCGTTGCACTTCGCTTCGCTTACTCTGTTCTCTTAGGGACTCAGAACTCACGAGTTCCTCTCTACAAGCGTTTAAACCCATTGACACTTCAAAGTATTTGCTACCGCAAAACTTTGCCGAGTCAAGGGAAACGCAGAGACAAACCCCCGAGTTCTGAGCCCCACGAGAACTAAGTAAGCGAAGCGACAAAGTCAACCTATTATTTCTTCGAGTGATTCTCTAACACTCGGTTATATGCCATTTGTTCTGAACTTGTCGCATTATCATATTTGGATACCATAACACGAACTAAAACAGAATCGCCGGCAGTGTCTCGCACATCATCGCTAATAAGTAGAGCATTAAGAGAATCTACTTGAGATTCTAATTTTTTCCACTCTTTAGAATATGCAGACATAACCTCGCTTTTAGTTCCACCGGCCGAGCCTTTCAATCTGAATCTAGAATGAAACTCGGCATCGGTATTAATCGCCGGAACTAATTGAGAATACAACTCGTTGAACTCTTCAGAAGTTTCAATTGTTGTTCTTTTTGCCATAGTCGCTTTACCTCCTTTCCCGAGAACTTCGGTTTCCTTATTTGTCTTGTTGTCTTTATCGCTTCGCATATAAGAGAAATTGGGGCTAAAAAACGAGAATTACAAGAATTATTTTAAAATATTTTCGAGACCAAAAATCAGCTCCAACAGTACAACTCAAACCCATCAGGCTTGGCTAGATATTAGAGTGTATGGCACGATAATTGGCTCGTTTTTTTTTAAACCCCACCAACTCAGGCTAGATAATTGTCTAAGATTTTCGCTTGGCAAGATATTCGCTCGGCGATTTGCTTACGCAAATTTAATCGCCTCGCTTCGCCTCGCCAGGCAAGATAATAGAGGATAAGGGACGCGTCCAACAAAGTTCTTGCGAGAGCAAAGTTTTATATTTAAATTTGGGCAAAGCCCAGAATATTATAACCATCTCGGCAGGGCACCGAGAACAACTTGTGGAGAACACAATGAACGTAACGACGATTACTAGACGCGAGACTTGTCCGACATGCAAATGCACTCAGACTAAGGAAGTATCTCTCGAAGAGATGAAACCGACTCTTAGCGTTACCATACAGAAAAGTGGTACGAGTTCTTACAAACTCTACTACGAGCCATCACAAGACAACGACCACCCTTTCTGGGTGCGTACCGACATGACGATGGACTATACGAATAGCCTAAACGACGCAATCAAGTCTATACTCAGGCATAAACATCTCGCAGGACAACAAGGTTGCATAGAGATATACTCAGATTATAGTAGTATGAGAATACACAGCGCCGTCAACAGCAACACGACAGGAGCACGCTTCGACATGTTCGCAGAATATGTACGCAAGGCGTTGTACAACAGGAGCTAACGAGAATGTCTAAACGCAAGACACCTAAACTACTGACGAGCCTAAACCTTAGTAAAGGCAAGATAAAAGAGTGCCTACAAGTAGTAGATATGCATAGAGAGATATTATCAGAGCAGGGCTTACACCCTAAGCAAGTCAAGGCTCGTAAGATATATTTCCAGACAGCAAAATATAATCGTCTAGGACACGAGATGTTAAGACATTATACAAAAAAGATAAGCATTCATAACGCCGAGATTGAAAAGGCGAATAGAATATTACTAGACTTTCTCGAGATGGATAGTCTCGGAGAAGTAGAACTTAAACAAAGTAAAGGAGGCTTATATGCCAGACAAACAAACAGCAGAGAGAAGAGAACTTCTACTGCAAATGCGACGCATAGAAGAGAAGTACAACAAGGTACTACAACTTATGCAAAGTATCAAGACAGAGCAGTACGCTCTCATGAGAGAGGCTACTATACAGAAGACTCTCAAAACGAAAGCGAAGACAGGAATTGATTATACGACATATAATCTGCAGACAGACTACAATGTATTTAAGTCTATTATGGACGAGATACAATAGTAATACTGACGAGTCGTTATACGACGAAACGCCTAGAGATACCCACTCTTTTCTCTGGGCGTCTATTACTTTAACTAATATAGGAGAATGATGCCTTATGTGTGGAATATATGGAATGGCTAAGAGCCCTCGTCCACTCAGTAAGACGCAACTAAAGAAAGCCAAGACTATCTTGACATCTCTCGCTATCAGTAGCGAGTCAAGAGGTAGGCATTCTTCAGGTCTTGCAGAGATTGGCAAGGGTAATAGCCTCGTACATAAGTCGTTGTCTCCATCTTCCGAGTTCGTAAAGACTACTCAGTTCAGTAATGCTCTGCGTAGAATGAACGACATTAGTATTTATATAGGACATACTCGATTTGCTACAATGGGCGAAATCTCGCTAGAGAATGCTCACCCATTTCATATCGGGAATACTATCGGAGCCCACAATGGCTGTCTATACAACACCACCGAACTTGAAAAAGAAGTCGGTAAAGCGTGCTCAGTAGACACTCAGTATCTGTTCGAATTAGTCGACAGAGAGACTGATATGAACGCCGTTGCGAGTCATTTAGATGGAGACTTTGCAATCTCTTTTGTTAAGAATAATACTCATACACTATACCTAGCGAGAGAAAAAAATCGTCCTTGCTATTTAGCCTACTGGGAGAAAGCACGAGTACTATACTATGCTTCTGAAGCAGGCTTCTTAGAGAAAGCGTTTGCCTCTGCTGGTGTAGAGTGTACGCATTACCAGATTAATACAAATACTCTGTATGCTTTTGACACTCGCAAGTTTGATGGTCTAGCAACTAATGTAGACAAGACAGACTTCGAATACAAAAGCAGAGAGTATCAAGTATACTCGAACTACTACGATATCAACGACTATAAAGACGACACAGATTATTCCGACTTCATAGACATTGATATAGAGTTTGGATTCTTAAATCAAGATGTACCCGACGATGGTTATGTCTCTGTATCAGAAGTTATGGAGATGATGGACTATGGCTTGGATACTCTAGAGAATCTATACCCAGTAGAAGAAAGAGATTCGAGTGAATACTGGGAATACAATGCAGATGAGGAAGAGTGGTATTTCCTCGACCCTCGTAATGGACAATGGTATGCAGAGAGCAACCTAACTCCAAATAGATGGTGTCTGGTCGAGAGGTTATACGATTATGAATATTTCGAGCAGGGTGGCTACATAGCTAGCAAAGATACTCTGCAAGAAGAAATGGAGTTTGACTATGCCTCCTGAAGGATATAAAGAGCCAGCAGAAGAGACGAATCTAGTGTCTCTATGTTGTTCAGATTGTGATAATGAGCTAACTACAGATGATGTAGAATATGGCTATACAAACGACATGGGACAGGAAATCTGCGAAAGCTGTGCAGACGACTATGTAGAGTGCTACGAGACTGGAGATGTTGTACATATCGATGATGCGTGCTACTCTGAAAATGTCGGAGAATACTTCTCTCAAGACGCCTACAACGATAGGTTTCGTAATTGTGAAGACTGCGACGCAGAGATAGACACCGAGTACGGAGACTATAACTATTGTGATGATACTGGAGAGTATTATTGCGATAGTTGTAATCCTCCTAATACATATCCAGAGTGGTATGTAAACGACGAGTTAAGCAGTCCTGATGTTGCAATACCAGAGTATCTTGCTCATAGAGTAGAAATACCCCATACTGGAGAGGGTATAGCTTATCGCACAGAAGACGAACACAGATGGATAGTGCCTAATACATATAACAAAATACCGAGCAAAAGACATGTCGGTATAGAGATAGAGCACTATAACTCTCTTGACGATAGCTATGAAATCGGACATATGATAAATAATACTCTAATGAGTAAGATAAATCGAGAATACAGAGTACATTACGAGCATTCCAGAGATACTTCTGGACAAGATGGCTCGCTAAATCGTGCTCAAGAGGGTTTTGTCGGCTCTGAAGTAGATATGAAACCTCGCAGAGGAGATTATCTATGGAGAGAAATTGCTATCATAACTGATACTATCAAAAGAGAGGCAGATGGCTATGTCGATGTATCTTGTGGACAACACATGCACTTCGACGCCAGAGACCTTGACTGGTATCACAGAGTCGTAATAGCAGGTATAGTCAAAACCATAGAGCCTCACTTGTATAGTATGCTACCACCATCGAGAAGAAACAATCGATATTGTCAACCAATGTCTCAAGCGTTTTACGAGTTGAACAATGTTAGAGATAGAGATGACTTCATCGACTACTGGTATGATACGAATAGATACAGCGATAGTCGTTGGAACGACAAGAGGTACTATGGCTTGAATATGCACCCTGGACTACGAGAAGATGGGATAGGTAGCATAGAGATAAGATACCACAATGGAACTCTTAACGAGACAAAGATGAGAGCATGGGCTATCTTCTGGACAACTTTAATAGACTACGCAAAAGAGATTGCAAACGAGTTATACGAGGAGCATGGAAGTGCTCTAAGTAGAGAATTCTTGTCAACACCTGGAGTCCTAACAGGAGACGAGAATATATTTAGCAGTCTAGAGAAAGTTGTTTATCGTGATAAGCATGTTCTCATTGATGGAGAATACGACTTTGATACTTTCGAGAATACTTGTAAGAAATTAAAAGAGAAAGTAAATATCAAAGAGTATAGACAGATGATTGCTCTGTGCAAACCATATGCCGAGCAACTAATGAGTATCTCTGATAAATCAGCAGACTATTGTCTGAACGAGGCTATGAAAGGCCTTGTAGAGATACTGAGAAGAAGATGGAATCCAGTCATGAATATGCCTTCTCTGATGAGTTCTATGGACTTACCCGACTGGGTAGTGGAACACTACAGAGAGAGAAGTCTTGATAGACTTGAAAATAGACATACTCCTGAGAGACATCTCGAGTTTTGTCATAAGCACAATCATGGCTCGGTGTACATAGACAGAGATACCAAGAAGTTAACTGCTCATAGTCTTATGATAGACAGAATAGAGGTTAGGCTTTACGACACAGGAACGCCCTACTTCTACTTTAACGATAGACTAAGTTCAGACTGGTATCATACGAGCTTCTTCAATACTTATATTGGTGATTACAACTCAGATACAGAGTCAGAGGTTGTCTTCCGAAGAATTAATTTCGAGGGACACTACGACAATATAGTGAAGTATCTAGAAAACACCAGAGATGGAGAGATTCATCGCTCAGTAGACGAAGAGCTAGACTTACCATTCTAGTCTAGACAATCCTGAGGGGCTAACGCCCCTCGGGAAAATTTTTTGATTTAATATATATATATGGGCAAGATAACAGTCAAAAAGGGCAAGATAACCGCCAAATATTTTTTAAAAATGTTTACTTTTTTACTTGACATTAATATTTTTTATAGGCAAATTTGGGTATGATTTTAATAATTGAGACAGATAGAAAGTACATATACAAACAATTAATACTAGACAAAAGGCTAGTGTCGGTATACAACCCGACCGCTCTTGGTCTGTTAATGTTTGCAAGTACATTGGTTGGGCACCTCTATCTGTCTCACTAACAATAGGTAAGATAATGGAAGATAAAGTAATAACTATACTAGTGCCGTGGACTCACGATGAAGAGACTGGTCTAGATATATACGATACAGACTTTGCTCACGATACATTTATCAACGAGATAGCAGAGTGTGAATCACACAATCAAAATATATATGATGCATGGAACGAGAAACAAAAAGACTATGCAGATGACCAAAGATAATGAGTTATCTTAGTTTTATATCGGAAGAAAAGGGCAAGTCGTCCAAGGGTTTATGGACACCCGCTGTTATATGTCAGTGTGGTAACTCAGTAAAGGGCGACGAGCCTAAAGTTTTTGTTGAACAATGTGAACAATGTGAGGGAAATATGATTGACCACAAAGAAGGTGTTATAGAAATGATAGATACAGACGATATGATGGTCTGTGGATATTGTGGTATTGAAGAATACTATATGAAAGATTGCGACTGCTCTGAAGAAGTTGTTACTTACTCTGAATTTAAAGAGATTGTGGCAGAAGAAACTATGGGCAATAGAGATGAATACGATAGAATATTAGACGGAGGTAGATGTTAATGAATACTATAAATATATTAGACGATACAAAGTATTTACAAGTTAAAGATATATATTTTATATTATACGACTTGCTAGATAGACTAGAAGAAAACAATGACGACGAAAGTTATGCAGAAGTAAAGAAAGCTATAAAACTTTTGACGTCTGTAATGCGAGGTATAGATGAGTAAAGCAACAAACAAGACGTGGTCTATAAAAGACGAAGGTCATCTTAATAAGAATAATATTATATTTACTGAAAAGATGAGAAGATTCATAAAAGACCTAGATAGAGTTAATCAAAGTCTAGGATACTATGTACTTAACCAGGAGGACAAATGGGTAAAGATAGATAAGATAGAGATAAAAGAGCAATAAATATTAATAAAAAAATACTTGAACTGACTGCAGAACTAGACGAGCTAGGTTTCAGAGTAGAAACTAAATACGTCGCAGGAGCAGGTTGGGTAAGTGAAATAGTTAACAACAACACTGGAGAGAATCATGAGCAAAGGTTACGAGCAGTTTAAAAGAGTAGATAAAGAATTAGACGCACTACTTCTATATCTACAAAAATTAGAAGAAGACTATTCAAAAGCAATATCAGATGTCGATAAAAACTTCAAGGAGTTTAAAAGATATCAAAAAGCATACAATATATTATGTGAGTACTTTGATTATGTACCTGACAATGAAAAAGAACACGTAGATAATCAACTTATGGAACTTGACTTATAAAGTTTTAAAGTTAATCTTGACTAACATTAAATTATTGTGCTATATTTCAATATGAAAAATAGATACCAAACATCATTTGTCATTGACAAAGAACTTTGGATAAAGTTTAAGTCGAAGGCAATAAAGGAAGGATTATCAATGAAAGATGTCCTTCATAAATTAATTGAAGAATATGTGAAAGGAAATGCAGATGCCGGCAGTTGGTTTCGTTTACCCAAATGGAGATAAAGTCTCGTTTGAAGATGTAAAAAAAGGTAAAGTAGATATAGAACTAATGGGTATGTCTCTTCCTACTCTGATAGAAATGTCTAGAGAAAGAGACCCTAATAGGAAACCATCTACTACTGAACTGTTAGTAGGCTCTTGTGAGGCCTATCTTAAAAGGACAAAGGACTATTATATAGACCCACAAGACAGAGCGTTCTCTTTAGCAGGTACTCTACACCACTTGAAACTCGAGAAAGGGCAAGATAACAGACACTTAAAAGAAGAGGCATTAGAAGAGTTTGACATAACTGGTATAGCAGACTTGTATGATAAAGAAACAAAACTTCTTATAGACTACAAGAATACTGGCTCTTTTAAATGCGCTAAACTATTAGGTATGTCATTTAAATATGTAGATGACCCTAATAGAGAGAGATATAAAACGTCTGGTAAATGGGGAAAGAAAGGTTCTCTAAAAAAAGTCAAGGAATGGTATAGAGACGAATCAAAAGCCGACTTCGGAGATTGGGGTTGGCAAGTAAATTGGTACAGATACTTGTTAGAAAAGCAAGGACACGAAGTAGATAAAATGTATATACAAGTTACATTAAGAGATGGTGGATTGCAAGCGGCTAGAAATACTGGGCTAGATAAGAATATATATCTTATCGAAGTTCCTAAGTATGATGATGAAGTGCTTGAAAATAAATTCATTTCTGCAAAAAAAGACTTGACATATGCATTAGAAACTGGTAATTTGCCAAGTAAATGTACAATAGAACAAACTTGGGACGGTAGAAAGTGTCAATCTTATTGCGAGGTTAGACATCTATGTCCTTACAACAATGGGAGTATAAATGGGTAAAATGGCTGAATTAGATATGTACGGAAGAGATGCTATGGAAGTATTGCACGACCAAGCAATTCAAGATGACGTATTAATTCAAAAACACCAACAGGTTTCAGAAACACCTACTCCAAGCGACGTAGTTAAAAGTAGAAATGGTTTTGACTATGTAGATGAGGGATATATGCGTTGGCGACTAAACCAACATTATCCTATCTGGTCTTGGGAAGTAATCAAGTATGAAACTCTTGGAGACAAGGCTATTGTAGTTCACGGACGTCTTAAAGTTATGGACGAAGGTGTACCTCGTAGTTTTGACTCAGTTGCAGCACATAGAATAGCAGTGTCTAGAAATGGCTCAGGGTATGTAGACTTAGGCAATGACCTAAAAGCTGCTAACTCAGATGCGTTCAAGGTCGCAGTAAATAGACTATGTAATGTAGCAGATGATGTTTATCGTAAGCAATATGTAGATAAGAGTCTTGATGAAATTCAAGCAAATAATCTTATGGACGTTATTGCAGAGATGGACAAAAAAGAAGCAGACCAAGTGTATAAAGCACTTCAGTCTGGTAAGATAAATCAAGACAATTACGATAAAGTAATGTCTAAATTAATTGGGAGTAAAAAATGAGCGATGTAAGTTCACTAATCAATGACTTGGATAGCAATAAGGCATACTATGACCCTAGTGCTTCTGAGTCTGGTGCTAAGAAACAAGTTGCTGATGGCTCTTATGAGGCAACAGTAAGTAAGTTAACTATCAAAAAAGATGTTACTATTAAGGGCGAGTTTCTCGCAGATATCTTTGAGGCAGTATATACTATAGATGGTGAAAAGCACCCTGAGTATAAAGGTAGTCAGGTAAAATCAAAAGGTTACTTTAGATTCAAACAACCTGACCCTAAGAAGTATCCAAACTTAAAAGACAATCCTGGACAAAATAAAGGTTATATGATTTTCTGTGAGGCTTGTGGATTTGAGATGGAAAAAGATGAAAACGGTAGATACTCTTTGCCTATGATTACAGAGGGCGATATACATGGAAACCCAGTAGTAATCAAGGTAGAGCAAGAAGAATGGACAAATAGAGATGGAGAAAAAAGAACATCTCCTGTTGCATTCAATGTTTTCAAATCTGATAGAGTAGTTAATGTTAAAGAAGACGAATTGCCATTCTAATGACAGACTACACACTAAAGTTAAAGAAAGAAGAATGTATGGGGCTAATAGAAATATTAGAACTATGCAGAAAAGAAGATGAAGACGAATCTACTGTTGAATTAAGAAACAAGATAAAATCTCAGTTCCGAGCTCAGTTTGATAAAATAGAAAACTCAGAGCATGTAACTGCAGAAGATGTATTGAAGAACGCAGCAACAGTAATGGGCCCTTCATTTTGTGAGACTTGCGATTAATGGATATATCTAAGTGGAACTCAGTAATGTCTAAGTTCCAACAAGAGTTTGGATACAAATATGGAACCAATGAAATGGTTGGTTGCAAGAGAAGGATAGTTGGAGATAAAGAAATATATAATCTTGACAAGCGAGAGGAAAAAATATTACTTTATTCACTGAGAAAACTGTATTCAGAGCTCAAAAATAGGTATATTTCTAAATAAGGCTCATAATTGCCCCTGTATGGACGAAACACACATTAGGCGATAGTTATATCGAAAAAGTAATTATACACGCATATAGGGGCATTCTCGTAAGGTTTTTTTTCAAAAAGTTTAAAAAAATGTAAGGAAATGATATGGCAAACAAAGAAAAGGCAAAAGGCAACAGATTCGAGAAAGAATGTGTTAAAATAGCAGAAGACCATGGGTTTTCGGCTAAAAGAGCTTGGGGTAGTGATGGAAGAAGTTTAGGACAAGACCCTGAAGTAGACGTTGTTATAGAGTATTTATTATCTCCAGAGTTATCTCAAGAGATGAAAGTACAATGCAAGGTCAGAAAGAATATAGCTCAATATCTTTTACCACCTGATAGTTGTGATATTACTCTTATCAAACAAGATAGAGGCGAGATATATGCGACTATTAGATATAAAGATTTATTAGAGTTGATTCAGAGAACATTTAAGATAGAGGAGTGATATGTCAGATAGCATCAAAACAGACAAACTAGAGTCTGGATTAGATTATATGAAAAAAGAATATCTTGATATGAACAGAGCAAGATTTGAATCTGCAAGATATTATATAAAACAAATAGACCCAGAAAATGCAGACGAATGGTTTGACAAACAAGTAATAGATAAGTATGAAACAAATAAACAGAATGTTAGATTTAATGTAGAGCAAGCTGGTATTGATTTCATATCAACAACAAGAGTTCCAACAAGATGTGTTCATTGTAAGAGAGTGTGGGCAATAGAGATACAAGATGGAAAAGGAACTAAGTTTGAAAAGAATTTTCTAGACCAAGGATTGTATAAAAATATACCTTGTGTAGAAGGAGATTGTATCGACGCCCCAGATTGTAAGGAGTATAAATAATGGTACCACAAGATTCAGTAGCAATTCATAATATAGAGTCAGAGAAAGCAGTATTAGGTTCTATCTTAATAGATAGCAAAGCTTTGATGAAAGCAAAGTCTTGGATACAAGATGATGATTTCTTTTACAATACAAAAAATAAAACCATATGGAAAGCTATGTGCGATTTAGACTCAGAAGGAATACCAGTGGATACTGTTAGTGTCTGTGCTAAAGTAAAGAACGAAGCTTACTATATTACTGGTCTATCAGAAAGTGTAGCTACAGCTGCTAATGTAGAAGTATACTCAAAGCAAGTATACGAGGATTGGTTAAAGAGAGAGATAGTGAAACAATCTTACAAAGTTGCTACAGATGCAAAAGATTCTTCTTCTGGAGTTCATAGTTTGTTAGAACAATTATATGAAACTACTGGCAATCTACTAAACCTAGACCCTACACAATCATTTGATTTAGATTCATTATTAGATGCTACCAAAGATTCTATATTTAATGGTAGACAACTAACCAAGACTGGATTCGGTGCACTAGATAATATTATATCTGGTATGACGAAAGGAGAAATAACCATCTTTGCTGGGCGACCTGGGAATGCTAAAACCACGACAGTTGCCAATATAGCTAGAAACTTAGTGTTGTCTGGCAAGAAGGTTGTTATGTTTAACAGAGAGATGCCTAATACTGAGATGATGAAAAAGTTTATTGCTATGGAATCAGAGGGCATTACATATCACGCACTCAGACATAATGCAGTCACTAATAAAGAAGTAATTGAAAATAGTTTAAAAATTATTAAAGAAAAGTATACTGACAAACTATTTATGTATGACAACATAAGTACTATTGATAGTACATTTAGAGAAATACGTAAGATTAAACCTGATGTGGTTATTGACGACCATATTGGTTTGATAGAATATCCAAAAAATGATAGTAGGGATTTAAGATTGAAGATAGGTGATACATCTAGAAGATATAAATGGTTATGTAAATCAGAACAACTTTCAGTTATTTTGGTTTCACAATTAAATCGTAATATAGAATACAGAACAGAAAGAATACCTAAACTTAGTGACCTAGCTGAATCTGGTAATCTAGAACAAGATGCAGAGATTGTAGCGTTTACACACTATCCTTGGACTGTAGACTTTGAGAGTGCAAAGCACGGTAGGTTTGGTTTAGATATAGTAGTTGCTAAAAATAGGTATGGCTCAACTGGGAAAGCAACGGTTGGATTCTCACCAGATTGTTGCACCATATATGATACTGTTGAAGAAGCTGAGTTGAGTGTGGCAAAAGGAGTACCTGGTAGCTTAAACGATGTACCATTCTAATTGTCGATAGACCTTAGATATCTAAGTATGTTTTGTATTCTTTCTCTTTGATTTAATCGTTCATACCTTCCTGGCATCTTTACATTCTCAACAAATTCTATATTTTGTAAAAACCTTGAAGGTATTCCTTGAGTAAAAGCATACTCTATTATATTTTTATCAAGCTTGTCAAGTTCTTTTGTTTCAGGAATATTCAATGCTTTAGGATTTTTTCTAACCCTTCTTAACAAAGAGTTTAAAGTATACTGATTTGGCATACTAATAGATTCAGAAGGACCAAAAATCATATCACCAAATTCATCTATACCTTTAAATGGTGGATTAGGGTTGAATTGGACTTCTAAAAAACCTGCCTTTTTTTCAGGAATGTTATCTATTATTTTTTGATATCTAACCGCACTCTGTGGTCTTTCCTTGCTAAACATTTTAAAAGTTTTTATTGTGTCCTCTGCTGATTTATTTATATCTCTTAAATATTTGTTTGGTACATTAAATTTTAAAACTGCACCTATGTTATTTATATTGTCTAATGTTACTGCTTCCAAAAGGTCTTCCTCTGTAATTGTAGATTTATTGCCTTTTGCTAAAGCTCTTTGACCTGGACCATCTCTTAATACAGTGGCGTATGATTCAGCTGTGTTAGGAAAAAGACTAGCGTATGTTATATTCTTATTCTCTTTTGCAAATCTCTCTGGTACGTTATCATAAGGATTTGGATTTATTGGAGTTCCAATTTTGTCATACTCTAATTCTGCTGCTCCTCCTACAAAATTTCTACCTCTTACCATTTTACCTAATTGCTCTTTTCTAGACATATCTGTAATACCTTTATTCATATCATATTTAGGGTCGTCTAGCTTAACACCTCTAAAGAATGATGTTATTCCTTTTTGTTTAGAAGGTTTCATTAGTCCCATAACCAAAGGAGACATTGCTTTAAGATATTTACCAGTTCCTGCTGTTGCAACATCAAAAGCTACATTCTCTACAGGGTTTGTTACATAATCTGATAGTGCATCAACACCAAAAGCTAAGCCTTTGTATAATCCATCAACACCAAAAGCTAAGCCATGGTACAGTCCAGATATAGCAAGCTCTGGTATTTCTTTCAATAAATAATCTGATAATGTTTTATCTGCCATTTTATTTCTTTATAACATTATAATAGAAGTCATATGCCTTTTTAGCTAAAGGATATCTAACATCTGTTTCTGGTAATCCTCTTTCTAATAGTCTAACATTATCAAAAAAGAATGCTTGATTTTTTTCAAACTCGTCTAATACTTCTCTACCAAATGTTTCTTTCCAAGCTTTTTGAGTTCCTCCTATTTTATTAGTTAGAGAAGGAAGTAATTTTCTAAAAGACTTTCTACCTATAGTTCCTGCTAATCCTACAGGCATAGCTGTCATAGTCAAGTCACCTAATAAAGAAGAACTAAGTTTACCAGACTCTTCATCAATAGCATATTGATTTAGTTGACTCATTATAGATTTAAACATACCTCTTAGAGTTATATCTTCTTCTTTTTGTTTTACTTGGTTTTTTAAAAAATCTAACTTATCCATTACATCTCCAATTCTCTTAATAATCTTTCAAGTTGAGCAGATAATCTCTCGCTTGTTCTTCTTGCAGGAGCTTGATATAGTCCATCTGTCCCAAATCCATATTCATTTGGATTAATATCTGGAATCATATCTTCTTTTGTCATACCCTTTGGAAATTGTTTAGCAGTTCTCTTTCCTCTGTAAATTCTATCAGCTAAGTCATCAGCAAATTGTCTTGCTCTTACTTGAGATGGAGTTGGTGCCTCTAGTCTTAAAATCTCATTAATAGATTGTTGTCCAGTCTCTACATTCTGTTTTCTTCCTGGTATTCTAACCCTTTTAGTAAGACCTAGAGCTTCTCTTTCATAAGCTGGAATATTCATAGCTCTCTGGTTTCCTTCTAAAATATCTCTCATAGTTAAACCTGGGTCTTGTCTTTTAGGTAAAAGTCTAAAAGGGTCTTTGGCTACAGGAACTTCTCCTGACATTTTTTTACCTTTACCTATAAATTCATCAAATATATCTTTTATAATCTTGACTCCTCTTCTTCCTGCTTGTTTTAAAACTTTTGTTCTTCCTACTGGAAGTAAAATGCTAGCAATCTCAAGAATCTCATCTTCTGTTAATCTTCTGACTCCTTCTCCAAAAGCTGCGCTTTTTTCTCCAAACACTTGGTTTAAAGTCATGTTATCTTTATCGTTCATTTCTATCTCCTAAGCTAATAATTTATCAAACATTCTATCTTCTAATGTTTTGTATTCATCTTCTAATCTTTTTTGTCTTTTTGCAATATCTTCATATACTGTCCATATGCTAAAATCATCAAATCCTATTACAAGTGAAGGGTCTAAAGTTCCTATACTTCTATTGTAGTCGTCTACTAAAGCTGCTGCTCTTTCTCCTTTACCTTGTCCTATTAAATCTCTTGCTAATCTAACAGTCTCTCTTTTTCTCTGTTTGTATCTATCTATCTCCATCTTTGGAGTTTCTAATCTTCTTAATGCTCTAGCAGGAACTCCACCAAGTATTGGTCCTAGCTCTATTGCTGTAGCCACAGCAGGCTCGTATAAGCTAGGATAGAATGTTTCTGCTTTATCAAAAAATGTTTCAGTAGCTTTTAATACTCTGTTAAAATCTGAAAAGAATACAGGAGTAGCAATAAACTTCAAAGTATTCCATGGACTATCAGAAGCTGCAAAGTCTCCTATCATACCAAAACCTCCAACTGCTCCCAAAGATTCTAAATATTTTTCAAAAGTAACTCCACCAAAACCATCTCTTAAAAATCTAACTCTTTGAGCTCTTGTTGTAAATCTTTTAGCTATAGCTTCATCTACAGTTCCATTTGCAAAATCATTAACCTTAACATCTCCTGTCAAGAAAGCAGATAAAAATTCTTTAGCTGGTTGAACAAATGTCATACCTGCCATACCACTAGCACCTAAAGCAAATATAGGAACAACATTACCATTCAACCATTCTCTTTTTACAAGATTGTATGAAAACTGTGCTTGTCTATATCCAAATCTTTTAAATAGCAAGAAAGGTTTGAAGTCAGGGTGGTTAAATAATATATTATCTTTTTCAAAACTTCTTTGAAGCTGAGTATCTCTAGAGTATTTATTCATAACTCTTGCAAGTTCTTTTCTACCTTTGTCTGTATTAAAGTAACCATCAGTTAATACTTCATCCATGTTAAATCCTAAAGCCTGTAATCTATTCTTAGCATATCTTTTTCTTTTTTCTGGTGCAATTGCACTTAAGAAAGCAAAACCTCCAGCATCTCTTTTACCCTTAGCCAATGCTCTTAAATCTGTAACCATAACTTCAGCTGTAGCACCAGCAATCATCTGATTCATTCTATTTATTTTACTAAACATAGATACATTATCTGTAAGTCTTAATAAAGTATCTACTCTAGATTGTCCTGCTACCTGACTTGACTTAGGAGATAAAAGATTAAAGAACAATTGTCTTGTAGATAAACTTCTAGCCTCTAAAGATTGAATAGTCTGAGTTCCAGGGTCTACACCTACCATGTCATCTACTAATGTTTGTAGTGTAGTAAAAGATGTTACTCTTTTTCTAAACTCTTTATCTGTTACCAGTTTATGTATACCTTTTATTGTTCTCCAATATCCAGCGTCTGCAGCTGTAGATATCATTGTCTGAGTTAAATTAGGTATAGTAGCAAATCCTAAATTAATTTTTGTAATCATCTCAAGATTAGAAGCAGTTCTAAACACATCAGCAGCTGTATGTTGTTGTGTAAAGTTAACCTCTCCAGTAATAACGTCTTTAATTAACTCTAGAGCTTGTCTTTCTGTCTGAGGAGCAGTAAATACTGGAGTATCAAGGAATCTTAATCTACCAGACAACAATGCATCTTCTGGTATCAAATCAATAAATTTATCTAACACTTCTCCTCTTGCTCCAAATATTCCACCCAATACCTGTCTTTTACTAGCACCAACAATATAGTCTGACAAAGCAACCAGTCCATCTGATTCAATCAACGCATCAGTTAACTGTCCTAATTCTTTAGCTGCTAAATCTGGAAAGTTTTCTGTAGTAGTTAGGTCATCAGCAAACTGAACAAAGTCTATGTCACTAACTTTCTCTACAGCTGTCTTTCTTCTTCTTTCAAGAGAAGCGTAAGGTTTTAGAGTATTGTTATAAGCAGAAACTCTTACCGCATTATATACATCAACTGCACTAGCTCCTGGCATTCTAGCCTGAGTAGTTGTCATAAGTTTTAAATATGCCTCATCTAATAAATCTTTTTTAGTTAAATTTCCTCTACTTTTGCTAGCTATAGCATCTCTAACTCTATCAAAGTATGCTTCAATAACTTCATCTACAGCTTTCATATCTCCTTCACTTAAAGTTCCAGACTCAGTAAAGTTAGCTTTACTCTTTCCTAATCTCTTTTCAATTTCTTTTCTTACATTAGCATCTTGGTCTAAGATAACATCAATAAAATCTCGTTTCATTTTTTTAGGAAAGAAGTTTGAAACAAAAGGAGCTACAGGAATACCAGCAGCTTTAGCTTCTAAATACACTCTTGGTAGTAGTCCTACCTGTGCACCCTTACCAAATGCTTTTTCTACAATTTTTTCTACTGCTTTAATATTTCTGCCAGGAACAAATTCAGAACCTCTTGTCAATCCATCTATTGTTTCTTTTCTCTTTTCATGGAATGCCTTTTCTTTCCCTTTTGATTCCTCAATTAGTTTCTTTATCTTACTTTGAAATCTTGTATCCTCTAAGTCGTCTTTTATTGTATATTTTGGCTTACCTACTTCTCCACTTTCTTTTTTCTGAACACCTCTAATATAATCATTCCAACTTTGATTGTTCTTTAATGTAGTTGTTTGCAATCCAAGTCTTGCATTTTTCATCTCATCAAAGTCTAATATTTGTCCAAAAGCAGTAAGTCTTTCTCCTTGAAGTGTTGTAATATCTCCATCTACAACATCAAAGTATCTTAATAATTTTTTAGCTGCAGGTGTTTGCAATTGATATTTACCAGACTTTAGTCCATTCATTACAGCTCCAATAGGACTTATATTCTCATCCTTAGAGTTTTTCAATCCCCAGAATCCTTGATTTTCAAGTTGTAAAGTTAAGTTCTTTTTGTCAATATCAGATAACTTTTCATAAACTTCGTTATATCTTTTCTGTCCAGTAATTTGTCTATTTAAAAATACTTTCTCAGCAGCAGTTAGTTTATCAACATCAACAGTAGTTCTAACTAATCTATTGGCTTCTGGTCCATAAAGCTGTGCGTCCATAGCATTTACAGCTAAAGCTAAATCTTCAGATGAAATTTCTTTTATTCTTCTTTTAAGCGCAACTGTGTGTAGTTCATCTACTGTTTTTTTATTGTTTATCTTGTTAAATTCTCTTATAATGTTTTCATTGGATGTATAGTGTTTGAAAAACTTCTCTGTATTTCTAGCATCTAGCTTATAAAAAACATTATCTCCTATCCTAATTCTTATTTCTCCAGTATATGCTCCTCTGCTATCTTTTATAAAATCTTGTATTCTAACTTCGTTCATACCGCCAAGAGCAATCTTTCCACTCTTTTGGTCTGTAAACTGTCTGACGGTTCCTAGTCCTTTTTCTTTTTTAACAACGTTGACTAATGACTGTTGGGTTGCTTCAAGAGATGTAGCTTTCTGTATTTTCTCTATTATATCTGGACCAAGCTCATCTAAAAAGGCACTTGTTCCAGCATCATCGGTAAAAAATATTGGTTGTTTTTGCAACTTTTCATTTATTTCTTTTTTAAGACTTGAAAACTCTCTACCTAAAACAGGTTGAAATACAGTACTTCTTAATGATTGTTCTACATCTTCTGTTAAAGCTTTAGCTCCATAGGTAGCAATACCATCAGTAGTGTCAAGAGTAATTGTTTTATTTACTCCATTAGAATCAGTATAATTATAATCAATAGGACCTTCAGATAGTGTTCTATCTCCTATAGGTTTTCTAACTGCTTTACCAAAAGAACCTAAAGCTTTCTTTACTGTTGGAGCTGCATTAAGAACACCAAATGTAGCACCTGCTAAAATAAAATCTTGTCCTCTTGGTATTCTACCTTCAAACAATGGTGCGGCTGCTCCAAAAGCTATAGATTCATTTAAGAAACCACCAGCTTCTGTCCCTTTAAATTTTCCTAATCCAGGTATTCCTCCATATCCACCAGTCCATCTCATTGCTCTTGCAACAGATGAAATAGCACCAAGGCTTGCACCTTTGAACAAACCTTTCATTCCTTCTTTTGCAATAATAGAAAGTATTTCTTCTTCCGACTTGTCTTCTAAAGGAGATAAATCAATACCTTGTTTTAATATTTCTTCGCTACCTGCTTTAGCTGCTGCATAGAATCCATCATATGCACCAATAGCCGCAGTATTAAATGCACCATATTCAAATACATCATTTACTATTTTACCAGCAGTTTCTTTATCAAAGTTTCCTTTTTTCATTAAAAAGTTTGTTGCTCTTGTTTTAGGTGCTGCCTTACCACCTTCTAGTAAAAGCCTACTTCTAGCTGCTTTTGCTGCTAGTCCACCAGGAATAAAGGTTGTAGCTAGGTCTAAAGGCATAAGAAATCCTAAAGCTGCTGCTGTAAAGTCTTGAGCAATGCTTGGATTAAAGTTAGGCATATCAAATCTTTCTTTACCATAAATCATAGAATCTACCATACCTGTGATAGATTGATTATATGCTCTTTTGATTACTGGAGGTAGGATGTTATCCCAGAAGTCTTGTCTGTCATCTTCGTAGGACTTTAAACCAAATGTGGATTGTCCAGATATGAGTGAATCCAAAATAGGGTCTGACATTATTGTCCTTTTATTTGGTCAAATCTTAAATTTAGTTCGTCTAGTTCTTCTTGTAATGGATTTATAATTGCTTGTTGTTCGTCAATAATCTCTTGACCTGTTTTTTTAACATATCTTGTTCCATACTTACCTTCTACTTTTTCTCGTCCAACAACATATGTTCTTTCAGGTTTTACAGGCTCTAATCCAAATGTCCCAGTTCTTTTTTGCTTTTTCCTAGCTTTGTCTAATTCTAGTTCAATTTGTTTTTTTCTTGTAGTGATTTCTTGCAAAGTCATAGGGACTTGAAGTTTTTCAAAAGTTTTTTGTCTGTCTTCTTGTGAACTTGGAAGAGTTTCATTAATGTATCCAGCAATCTCTTTATCCATAACTATTTTTGTTGACTCTGGTATTTGGTCATATGAAGTAGATTTATCTACATTATATTGAAGTCTTAGTTCATTTTCTTTTTCAAGTCTTAAATAGTTTGTAAGGTCCATTTTACCTTGATAGTCAGAAGCGGTATATGCTGCTTCTATATTATTGCCACCTCTATTGAACGCTAATCCACCATCTCTTCTTAATTGAGGTAAGATATTTAATTCAATATACTCCTCTACTTTTTTATTTTGCTCTACAGGAGGTAAAGTTAAAAGCTCTGTTCCTAATGAAACTTGTGCTGATTCTACATATTCTTTGTACTCTCTTGGAGCATAGGTTTTTAAATTGTTAACACTTACAAAAGGTTTTATAAACTGATTATATGCTACCACATCTGAACTAAAAGCATTTTCAACATCTGAATATACAGAATTGCTTCTATAAGCATCTGTATTTTTAAAGCTTTGAACCTTCTTTAAAATGTGAGGTTCTAAATTTTTAGCATTCTTAAAAAAGTTATTAGCTGCAGAAACTTGATTAGACTGACCACTTATATACATCTCGTAATACATATCTTGGTTTTTACCTGCAGTTCTTCTATCAATAAACTTTGCACTAAGGTCATCTAAGTTTTCTGGCATAACAATATCTGGAATATTTCTATATTTTTCCATAGTATATAGCATAGCTTCAGCAAGGTCATAATCTCCTGTATTCATAGCAGCTTTATAACTTGAATAAAATCCATCTAATTCTGTTTGTTCTCCATCTAGATTCTGTAGTCTGGTATTCTCTTGAGAAACTTGAAATCTTCTTTCATCTTGTTTTTCTTTTGCATTTGCACTAATAATTTGACTTATCAATTGCAACATTAAAGTTGAGGTGTTTGCAGCTCCTCCTGCATTTAAATTTCTAAATTTTATAGCCATTATACCATTCCTTCATTCATATTATTAAACAGATTATTATAGTAGCTTTCATAATCAAAATTAGTAAAATCTGGATAAGCGCCACTATTTAAGTAACCGTTCATACTTTGTTGTAAATCTTGACTATAGTTTGCTAGTCCTTGCATACCTGGCATAGGAGCAGAAGGAGCTGTTAAAGTTTCAGCATTAGGGTCGTATGTAGGGTCTAGTCTTAAGATATTTAAAATAGATGACCTTAAATCTGACTGATATCCCAATGCTTGTCTTTGAATATCTCCAATCAATGCTTGTTCTTGTCCAGATAATTGATTTAATATATCTTCATATGAGCGTCCAGCAGCATAAGCATCTGCTTCAAAAGCCTCTGAAGCTCCTCTTCTCATAGATTCCATTTGTCTTTGTTGTGCACCAAAACCAGAAAAACCAGCAGCAACTGGTTGTTGATTCATTAATGCAGTCTGCCCTTGGTATAAAGTTCCTGACAAACCAGTCTGATAATCCTCAGCTGCTGTTTGTCTTTGTCCGCCAATTTCTTGCATACCAGCTGAAAAAGCTTGTGACAGTAGCTGTCCTGGAAACTGAGGTAAATACTTACCATATTTAGGCATATTTATATCTCTAGAAAATTGTTGCCCATAGCTCTGCAATCCTTGCAGTCCTCCTTGTATTCCTATCTGTGCTAATATATCATTAATACTCATTATCTTCCATATCCATAAAGTTGTAACAACCTAGATAAATCAGGTCGTATCATGTTAAATTCATTTGGTATTTGTTCAACAAGAAGGTCTGATGCCATATCATCTTCTGGCCTTCCAACAAATGGAAAATCAGAAGCTCCTGCTGGAAAACTTTGTAAAAAATAATTTTTTAAATCAGCCATAGGTGCGTTCATAGAAGAAATAGGAAATCCTGGTCTTGGCAATGCTGTAGTCTGTCCAGATATAAGAGCATCAACATTTGGTAATCCTCCTGAAGCATCTATCATTAATGACATAAGTTTGTCTCTAGACGCTAAACCAGCAGCATCAGCACGATTTGTATTTTTAATTGCATCTATATAATTACTTGTTGGAACTCCTTGAGACATAAAAGCATCAGTTGAAGGGCCCTGTACAGCAAACCTGTTAGCTAAAGCCTGGTCGGCTGTAGGATTAAAAGACATTCCTAGTGTTCCTTCTTGTAATGAGCCAGTTATGTCTGGCATAATATTACTTAAAGCTGTCTCTGAATTTAAAGGTCCAGCATAGTTATCTGTAACAAAGCCTTCTCCACCAAACAAGTTTCCAAATCTTTGTCCTACTCTTTGACCAATACCACTAATTTTTTCACCTAAGTTTAAACTTTTACCTCTAAAAACATCATCTCCAAAAAAGCTTGACAAGTTTTTACCAAACTTAGTTTTCTCAAGTTGACCTCCAGTTGCTCCACTACCTATTGCAGTAAAAATATCTGAAGTTAATTCATCTTTATAAGACTCTTCTAGTTGGCTAGATATATCATCAACTAATGTTCCTAGGTCTTCTCCAGCTTGTTTATAAAATTCTGCATTCTCTCTCAAAGTTAAGTTAGGGTCAAGTCCTCTAATCTTTTTTTGTCCAGCCAATCTTGAACCGGCGAAAGAACCTAAACCTGTAGCTAATGAAGCTGATAAACCTAAAGGACCAGCTAATGCAAACCCTAGTGCACTACCTAATAATCCACCCATTCCTTTTTTTCTGGCTCTTTTTCTTTGTGCTTTTTCAAGTCTTCTAACTTCTTTATCAATATTAGACTGTATTTCTATTAAATCTTGTTCTTCTTCAGTTGCTTGCTTACCTAAGGCAAATCCAGCTTGAGATACAGCATCTTGCCTTTGTGCTTGTAACAAGCCTAATAATCTTTTATATGCGCCTGTTTGTGTTGCCATTATAATTTACCTTCCGTTAATTCTAAAAAATGTTCTACACTACCAGCACCTTCTTCTGTGTTGTAGTGTTTTTTCCAATACTTTGCTAATTCTTCTTTACCTTCTTTAATCGGTTCTGGTATACGCCAGTACTTAATTCTACAATGTAATATACCAGCGCTAATATTAGTACGAAGAATCCAATCCCAATCATCAATGTTAGCATCAATAAAATAATAAGGGTCAAGCCCAAGAATATCAGCAGATGCCTGAAGCAAGTCTGGACGAGATGAGATAAAGTTTTTACAATTGTCGACGGCTGTGCTGGGCTCCACTTGCCAAAAGCTTCTTGCAGGACCTTTACCAGTTTGTTCGATATATTCGTACTTGCTCTCCACAAGCCCTGTAGCATATACGATATCCAATGCTTCTTGTTTTGCATACTTCTCTCCCATCTGGACACAAACGTCTTTAATTAAACTCTTGATTTGTTTGTTATTTACGCCCATTGTTTCTCCTGTTAAAGCAAGTAATAATACTATGAGTATAGCTTTTATGTACCTCACCGCTATAAAATAGTAATTTTTTCTCTTCTATGTCAAGTGTTTTCTCTCTATAAATCATATAAAAATCTATGTATATCTTCCACCAATGGTATTAGCAAGATTAAATGGTGCAATTCCTATAATGTCATCATACAAATTGACAGAATTAGGAGTCGTTGTTATCGGATTATTTGTTCCACCAATTACATCAAAAAACATAGCCCTACCACCTGCTGGACCAAAAGTATTAGTGATTCCATTATAAGTTCCACCATTACATAAACTTGCTAAACTTAAATTAGTAGTTTGAGTACAAGCAGTTGCTACTCTTAAATCATCATAAATTCCTACATTCGTTGTTGGTACTGCTGGTGTAGCCATTATTCAGCATCTCTTATTGCTATATAGTCTGCTAATTCTGCTT
>Ga0255751_10000453_pt1 | contig 38080 bp, 16 predicted proteins | sample 071ome_20_FD_179951 | JGI IMG/M metagenome (GOLD analysis project Ga0255751, IMG submission 179951) | Coastal salt marsh microbial communities from the Groves Creek Marsh, Skidaway Island, Georgia - 071412BT metaG (version 2) | ecosystem: Environmental > Aquatic > Marine > Intertidal zone >... | reverse complement strand
ACCCTGTAGAATAACAGCATGAACAAAACACCTGACCTCGCCGCCATCATGGCAGACTACACCCGCCAGCATAACGCCATGATGGCACGATCCGCCGCCGCTAAGGCAGACGTGGCAGCAGGCACTGAGATCCTGACCCCTGCCCCTGAGAGTGGACAGTGGGGGATCTGGAACATCAGCGACCGCCACTGAGGCACAGACCGACTAGGATACACACAACACACAAACACAACGACATGACCAGCACCACATTCAACGGTTGGGCAAACTACGAGACTTGGAACGCTGCCCTGTGGATGGGGAACGATGAGTTTCTGTACAACACCGCCAAGGCGTGTGTCGAGTATTGTGCAGACTGGGAGACCCCCTGGGAGAAGTTCGTGCGCTGCATGACTGAAGGGCAGATCGGTCGCCACCTCGTCAAGACTGGCGACGGTGTGGCATGGGCAGATCCTGCCATTGATGCAGACGAGATGAACGACATGATGGCAGACCTCTGAGCATATCACAGTCTGGGGACAGGGGGGCAGTATTGTGCCCCCTTTTTATGTGACCCCCAAGCGCCAAGCGGTTTCCAAAAGTGCGGGTCCTTCCTAACCTACAAAAGTATCCAGACGACCGATAAATATTCTTCGAAAGGTCGTATATAAAAAAATTCGCCCAGAAAAAAATGCCCCAAAAAGTTGACTTTGAAAACTACGATGCTATTTTGAATAACTTTGATGCATTTTGCGATGAGTTTGAGAGTAGAGCATCAAATGCATTCATGAGAGGAGATCAAAACGATGGAAGAGTTACTGAAGCGCAATCTAGAGTTGGAGAACAAGATCTTGGAGCTGCAGGAGAGATTGAAGCACCTGGAGGAGCGGATGTCCCAAGTGGAGCACCCTTCGCTGCTGTACAAGAGACCGACCCTTGATCAGCACGAACCACTAAGTAATACTTTAGACTATCTACACAACAATGTAGAAGGGTTAAAGAGAGATGTAGCAAACATTGCAAGGTTTGGGTAAATGGCAAATGTAGTAGGACCAGATTGTGTAGACACTGCAAGTGCTGCTGGATTACCTTGTGTGTATCCTGCAGAGGAGATTGGAGGGGAGACTACTACCAGTCCTAATGTATACTTCGAAGGGGAGAAGGTAGTACACTATCCAGTTGCTGAGAATATTGTATTATCTTCAGTGGATGGTACGCCTATACCACCGAACACAAGTTGTCTCCCAGGAGATCGAGTATTAAAACCCAAGGCTAACACGTCAGTGCATATTAATGGGAAACTATTCGCAGTAACTGGGGATGAGACTGTGTTAGTATTTGCACCAGGCACCCCGAGACCCTTGACAGGTCCTTACAAATATCCTAAAATAATCATTGGTACACCAGTTTAAAAAAGTATGGCACGAGCAAAAGTTGGACTAAGCGGTAAGAAGATTATCGAGAGTGCTCCAAAGAAGACCCGTCAAGGGAATTCAAAGAACACGTTGTATTCGGCAACCAGTCGTAACAAAGCAAAGAAGCGTTATCGTGGACAAGGTAAGTGAGTTTATGATGGCAGGAGAGGTCCCTCTAAGCGTCTGTGACGGCGTTGTGGACTTCTTCTACCACAACGATAACTATAGTGCAAAACCAGGCGTTATAGGGGGCGACAGAGATGCTCCAAGAACTAACGATGCAGTGAAGCAGTCAATGGATATGACTGTACACACATCGTATGCTGACTTTGATAATCGTATCAAAGATTATCTGAATTGTTTAGATAGTCTTATTGAGAAGTATCACAAGACGTACCGTAAGTCATCAATGCCTAGTCGTATCTCTCCCAAGTTTAATATTCAACATTATGAACCAGGGGGAGGATATAAGACGTGGCACTTTGAACGCACTGGTAGGAAGGGTGCAGTATATCGCCATCTTGTATGGATGACATATCTCACTGATAATCCAGATGGGGGAACCCAGTTTCTTTATCAGGATTTGAATATTCCTGCGGAGAGAGGCAAAACGTTAATCTGGCCAGCAGAGTGGATGTTTACTCATAAATCTAGAGTAGATCCAGAGAATGAGAAAATGATTATTACAGGTTGGACAGAGTTGTTATGAATTTAATTTGCAATCTTCCTGCTGAGAAAGTATGGGTAAGGCGCGAATATCTCCGAGATCATGTAGATGGTCATGGGGAGTTTGTAGAGGGCGTTTGGGTATCGGCAAAGTCGATACCTGGGCGTGCTTTTTATTTTGAGACGTATTTACCTGAGTATGGAGCAATGTATGATAAACTTCCGATATCTGCATTCACGAGAGCGCCGAAAACACCGACGCCAGATATGTCTCTAGAGAACCTACAATTTTGGAATTGTATGGACTATGGAGTAGTTGCAATCAATAAGGGATTTGTATCCTCTATGGATTGTGAAGTGTATACAAGAAACCATGGTTTTGTTAAGGGAACTTACTTGTTTACGTTAGATAACTATCATGCTAATATTGACGTGATAGATAATAATGTGAGTGAGGTGCCACAAGAGCACAAGTCACATAATTGTGTTGCATTAGAGAATGGTCAGTTTGGATTGTATCCTAATAACAGGATGCGTTTCTATGACCTCTCTATCACCCCACAAGACCCCTTAATGCCAGACTTCAAGGTATCCACCATAGAATACCAAGTCGAAGCAGGGACAGACTGGGGGCGTTTAGGAGACACAGACGATTATTTCTGGGAAACACCAAAGGAGAAAGAAAATGGGCAACAGCAGAGTTGATAAAGGACAAAACTTTATTGATGAAGGGATGACCCTTATTACTGAAACCGATGCTGATCGTTATCTAGATCTTGCTAGAAAGCAACGTGAAGCAAAGAAAAGGGAAGAACTATATCCACTACCCGAAGATCGTCTAGAGCGCCCTTGTGGTGGTGCTGGTGGATTTGATGACTTTGTAGAGCGTTGGCATCAGTGAATAAATAGATTCAGCCTATTGCTGTGTCTAGATGCCTACCTTCCCGACATTCAAAGATTTGAGTGTTACTTTTAAGAAGCATCCTGTATCAAATGACTTGGTGCAGGTGAAGGATAAGGCTGCAGTTGTGCAGTCTATTTCTAATTTGCTGTTGACAAATAAAGGTGAGCGTCCATTTCAACCTGAGTTGGGATCTAATCTTCGTCGTATGCTATTTGAACCACTTGATTATGCTACTAGTGCTCAAATCAAGTCGGTTGTTGCTGAGGTAATCAACAAGTATGAACCTAGGGTAAAGGTTGATAACATCTTCTGTTTCCCTGATTATGAAAACAATGGTTATGAAGTCGAATTGTCTTTTACTATTGTTGGAAGGGATGACAATGCAATTACGGTTGATCTATTTCTAGAGCGTACACGATAATGCCTTATACTCAGGTTGCCAATTTAGACTTTGAACAAATCAAAGCGCAACTCAAGGACTACTTGAGAGCACAGTCGGATTTTACTGACTACGATTTTGAAGGTAGTGCATTATCCGTTCTAATCGACACACTGGCGTATAACACGTATTATACTGCCTTTAACACCAATATGGTGGTCAATGAACTATTCATTGATAGCGCCACCTTGAGGGACAACGTAGTAGCGATTGCGAAGCAACTAGGGTACAGACCTAAGAGTGCTACTGCTCCTACTGCGTATGTCTCTTTTACGGCAACTTATGTTAATCCTACAACTGATACTGAACTCAATCTAAGAGCAGGCACAGGATTTGTAGCAAACTATGATGAGACACTATATCAGTATGTTGTTACTGATGATGCAAAAGCACAAGTAGCAAATGGTGTCGCCACTTTCACAGATGTTCCTGTAAGAGAGGGAACATATCTCACAAATACATTTACTGTCAATACGGCACTCAAGTCGCAAAGGTTTATTCTTGACAACCGTAACATTGACACAAACACCATCAGAGTAAAAGTATATCCTACTGGTGGTAGTTTCAATGAACCATATCTACTAGCAGAAAATATTCTTGGTGTAGATAGCACATCTAAAGTATTCTTCCTTGATGAGATTGAGGATGAAAGATATGAAATTCTTATGGGTGACGGTGTTCTAGGAAAGAAACTAGAGAACGGTGCTCGTATTGAAGTATCGTACATCACCACATCTGGTCCAGACAGCAATGGTGTAAGATCATTCATCTTCTCTGGTGTTCTAGAGAACAACAATGGTCAGACACCTAATACTAACGTCTCTATCACCTCTACAATCGCCTCTGCAGGCGGTGAAGAGATTGAAAGCACTGCTAGTATCAAATACACTGCACCGAAGGCATACGGCACACAGGACCGTGCAGTGACCTCTGGTGACTATGAAGCAATCGTTCGTCAGATCTATCCAGCAACTAGTGATATCATTATCTTTGGTGGTGAAGATCAAGATCCACCAGAATACGGTAAAGTTTTTATTGCACTGAAACCAAAGGATGCAAGTTACCTATCTTCTCTAACAAAAGCAGAAATTGTCGAACAACTAGAGAAGTATACTGTTGCATCTGTCGAACCAAGGATTATTGACCCATCAATTCTGTTTGTTGAGTTGAACAGTAAGATCTACTATGATAGAAACAAGACTGATGAGACACCTGCTCAGATCAGAGACAAAGTGATTGGTGCGATGCAATCTTATCTTGATACAAGTGATACTGAGAAGTTCAATGGTAAGTTTAGATACAGTAAAGCAATTGCTGTAATTGATGACACAGACCGTGCTATCAACTCTAACTTAACATCTGTTACAATGAGGAAAGACTTTTATCCTCAACTCAATTCTACTTTCTATTATGAAATTTGTTTCCAAAATGCGTTCGACGTTGACTGCGACGACCCTGTTCTTTCGTCTACTGGGTTTAGGGTTACTGAATACCCTAATTTTGATGTTTATCTGGAGGACAAGGATGGTAAAATCGTCCTATATAGACTAGATAGCGTAACTGGTGAAAAAGTTGTCCTCGACAGCGAAGTTGGCGATATTGATTATGCAAAAGGTGAACTGAAAATGTATGCCCTGACTATTATCAAGGGCAGTTTCTTTGACAATCGTATTTCGGTAAGAGTAAAACCACTTTCTAATGATATCAAGGCAGTCCGTGAGGTCTATCTTGACGTTGACGTTGCGAATTCCTCGTTCACTGCATACAAAGAGTAAGTAAATGCCCGCTGTAAAGACTAAGAGAATTTCCACTCTGATCGAATCGCAGCTTCCTGCTTTTATTTCTGATGAATACGAACAGTTTAGTAAGTTCGTTCAGAAGTATTATGAAGCACAGGAAGTACAAGGTGGCACTTTGGATGTTATTAACAACATTCAAAAGTATGCTGATATCGATTACTACGAGAAAAACATTCTCAAGCAGCATGATAGTCTAACAGCAGACATTACTAGCAGCGATACTACAATCACTGTAACAGATGCACAATCCTTCCCAAAGAAGAACGGATACATCCGCATTGGCGATGAGATCATCTTCTATGCTAGCAGGACAGACACCGAATTCCAAGAATGCTCTAGAGGTATTAGTGGCAACACATCTCTTGGTGACCTATATGAGGCAAGCAATTTTACTAGTACAGATGCCGCAGCGCACTCTTCAGGACAAAAGGTTTACAATGTAAGTAACCTATTCTTGTATGCACTAGTTAAGAACTTTGAGAACCAGTACCTTGGTTCATTCCCCGAGAAGTATCTCAGAGGTGAAATCGATAAAAGAACCCTTATCAAGAACATTCAGAAGTTCTATAAGGCAAAAGGAACAACAAGTTCTATCAAGTTTATCTTTAATACTATTGTAACTCAGGATGTAAATGACAAACCTGAGGTATACAAACCAAGAGACTTTACATACAAGTCTTCTAATGCTGATTGGATTAATACTTTTGCTATTAAGTGTACTGCACTTAGTGGTGATCCAAAAACTTTGATTGGAAAAGTTATTGTACAAGAAGCAACAGATGAATATGGATATGCATCTGCTACTGTAGACAATGTACAAACTGATGGCAAGAGAGATGGAGAAACCATCTATAAGATTATTCTTGCTCCAGAGACGGTAAATGGTGAATTTGCTGTATCTACCAAAACTAGACTGACGAGATCCCTTGCAGGAACTGCATCCTCGGGGGATAGAATTAACGTATTCTCAACTCGTGGTTGGAGTAATGAAGGATCTGTTTTTGTTGGCAATGAGACGATTACGTTCAAAGAAAAGAACGCAACACAGTTTATCATTAATCAAAGACAGGTATCTGGTGCTCAACCTATTCCTCTAGATACTCCTGTATATAAACCAGTTACTATTTCTGGTTCTGGAGTAACACTCCTATCGTTTGGTGTTATCTACACTGCAAATCCAAGTGATAGTCATCCATATTCCAGTGTTGGTGATAAGATTGAAGTATCTTCTCCTGGATTTACTACATCTGATCCTAAGATTGTTAAAGTTGGCACAAATGATACCCGCTGGATCTTAGATCAAGGTCAAGCAGTATCTGCTTCCACTTTACCATCAGTCCAAGCAGGACTAGATCAAGTTACAACTAATGTAACTTCTATTCATGAAGATGACCAATACTATTATATCACATCTTCTGGTTATCCATCACATAATATTTTAGATGGTTCTAAAGTAACCGTAGATGTACTGGATCAAAACATCCTACGATTAATCCGTAAAAGAGCAACAGTAACTACTGAAGAATACAAAACACCAAAAGCAGATACTTGCATTTTCCTGAATGGTGTTAGAGGATATAGTTACAAAGATACTGAAAGCGTTTACTATGGCAAACTAGAGAAGATTACTATTGATGCACAGGGCAGAGGATATGATGCACCACCATATGTATTGATTGACCAAGTTCCTGGTAAAGCAAGAGCAATTCTTTCTGGTCAGGTTGTTGAGAGTGTTATTGTAGATACTGATGACATCTTCCCAACAACTCCAGAAATTACCATTACTTCTGGTAGAGAAGCAGTAGTTCGTGCTGTTGTTACTGGTGGTAAGGTAACTAGTCTACAAATTGACAATCCTGGTGAATATTATTCCTCACCTCCTCTAGTAAGAATTAGAGATAATGCTGGTCGTGGTAGATTTGCTAGTTACAATGCAATCGTTGGTGGCGATGGAAAGATCATTGGTTTTGAGAAAATTGATGAAGGCAATTTCTACACCCAAGAAAGTGTCATTGTAGACATCATTCCCGCTGGTACTGGTGCAGTTGGTATTCCTCAACTAAAAGAATGGAACTACAACAGATACACCAAACTTGGAACAGATGTTGACACTGAGAATGGTTATGTATTTGAAAACTATGATCCTGTTCTTAAGTATGGATATGGTTATCTTGCTAACCCTAAAACACTAAGAGTTGGTCTTAGTGATAATCTTAACAGTGCTGGAACAGAACCAGCAACTAAAACTCACTCACCTATCATAGGTTTTGCTTATGATGGTAATCCAATCTATGGTCCGTTTGGACACGAGAACCCACTAGATCCCCAGTCTCCTATTGTTAGGATGACTTCTAGTTATTCTCTCAATGGATCTCGCTCTGGTGGTCCTGCTATAAACAGATTTCCACTGGGCACATTTGTCAATGACTACACTTATACCCACAAGAGTGGTTCACTAGACAAGAACAATGGAAGAATTTGTGTTACCCCAGAATTTCCGCAAGGAACTTATGCTTATTTCATTACTATTGATAGCAATCAAGTACCGAAATATCCATACATTCTAGGTGATAGCTTCTACTCTCTACCAGTAGACAGCAATTACAATTCTAACATAAATCAAAACGATATTCCAAAAACCGCAAAGAGATTTTCTGTTCCTGGTATTACTAGGAATGGTGATGGATTTATCGGGTTTATTTCTGATGTTTCTTCTGGCAATGTAGAAGGAATTGATGTATATCGTTCTTCTGGCAATTTCTCGGTAAACTCAAAAGCATATTTTGACAATTCGGGAACTGAAGGATCTGAGGTAGAGGCACTAGTTTCTAGCGTCAAAGGTAAAGGTGTAAACTATCTGCAAAGCAAAGAGACAAAGGTAGTACAACTAACAACTATTCAAACTGCATATTTGTTTGCTGATGATTTCCTGAGACAACCATCTTCTGGTGCGTCTGGTCAAATTGTCGGTACAGTTGCTAATGATAACTTAATTGTTCTTAAGGATGTTAATGGTACGTTTGACACGACTGGAACATTCTCTGCTGATATCAAAACCTTCTCTATTCTACTGGATCAAAATAGTTCTTATGGAGAAGGAAACGAACTTCTGCTAACGAATGGTGTAGACAACCCAATTGCTAAAGGTATTGTTCTAGAGGGAACAAACAAGCAAAATGTTGTTACTATTAAAGTGGTTGATCTAGGAGAAGAGGAAGGATATGCTACACCCACTACTAGTGACTGGAGAATTGATGACGATTACTTCATTCAATCCGAAAGCACCTTTGATACCACTGGAACTAGACTTGTAAGACTTACCTCTTTGAGTGATGGTCTAGAACCATTTATTGTTGATCAGAGTGTTGCTTTGATTGAAACAGATGCACCACATGGTCTGGGTATTGGTGACGATGTTACTATTAGTATCAATCCAGACGATACAACAAAGACGAAGACATATTATCTTAGAAAGAGACTATATCAAGAAGCAGTTCTACAAACTCCTGTAGCAAATACTACTATCAATGATACTGGAGTTGGTAGGTTCCAACTATTGAACAGTGGTTCTGATTACACTGCAGGCACATATAATAATGTACCTCTTACTGGTGGAACTGGTACAGGTGCAACTGCCAACATCGTAGTTTCTACCTCTGGACTAGTTTCTAGCGTTACTATTCAAGCAAAAGGTTCTGGTTACAGTAAAGCAGACTATCTTGGCGTTGATGATGAAAGTCTAGTAAGATCTGGTGGATCTTTGGGCAATCAACGTCTTGTTCTATATGTTGACCATGTTGGTTTTGGTGCAGGATCCAATGCATTGATTGTTGATGATCCCCTAAGATATGCAAACGGTGACCTTATCAAGGTTGGCGAAGAAGTTTTAGAAATCACTAATGTTAGTGGTAGTACACTTACTGTGCTTACCGCTAGAGAAGGAACTAAAGCAGTTGATCACTATGATGGTCAAGCAGTATCCCTATACAAACCAACGTATAATTTTAATCCTAACTTCCAAATCTTCACTGGAAACAATTCTGGATATATTCAATCTTACGATAGAGACACTCAAAAAATTGAGATTGTTTATGACTATGCAACTCTACTATCAAATGCAGCACAAGTAGGACAAAGTTCTTCTTTCTTTGATAACTCTACTCCTGCCAGACAGGTTAAAATTTTTAGTGCAGGAGAAACAGCATACAAGTTTGAATTCTCAGAAGACAATACTACATTTACTCCCAATCCAAATATTGATATTCAGGAGTTTTACAAGTATGTGTTTGACACGTCTCATTCGTCTCTAACTGGGACTTACTTTGATTTGTCTCCAAGTAGAAGTTTCAACCTTGAGACAGTAGAGAAGACTGCATCATCTATTCAACCAGGAAACCCAGGTTCTTTTACAGAAGTCAAGTTTGGTTTTGGTAGCAGAATAGCATCTAATAATTATAGCACAAAAACAGGAACAGATTTTACTAATTTCTATTACTATGATAGAAAGAATGTAGTAACGTCTGACGGTGCATATCTTAAAATTATTACAGATCCACTACAAGGAACAAAGAAAGTAACTTATGTTACTAGTAATCGTTTTGTATATTCGGTTACTTCAGTTCCTCTATTTGATGGTTCTGGATCTATCTCTTATACTACTACTGGTCAGTTTGCTGTTGGGGAAATTAATTCTTTCCTCATCACAAACCTCGGACTGAATTATAAGAAAGTCCCTGTAATCACTGGTGTTGATCCATCTCCAAGTTTTAAAGCAACTGGAAATGTTTTGTTTGATATTGCGACGCAAAACATTCTTGATGTTGAAGTTACTTCTAGAGGATCGAATTATGTTAACCCAAAGGTTGTTATTGTTGATGGCGATGGAGATGGAGCACAATTCTCTATAACTGTAGTAAACGGTGAGATCTATAACATTAAACTTGTAAATCCTGGAAGAGGTTATACTTACAAACCAGAAATTGAAATTATCGAAGGAGATACAGAACTATATGCTACTAGCACCAACATTGGTGTTCCTAGAAGTGTCTCTATCGTTAATAACGGTGCAGCATATCATCTAGATAAGACTGTTTCATCTACTTTCTCTTCAAGTACAACATTCTACCTTACAAATATTACCGAAGACTTCTTGAAGGGAGAAGTTATTGTACAGCGTATTAATGGCACTGAAGTTGCAAGAGCAGAAGTTGTAGAGTGGAGATCAAATACAAACCTGTTGAAAGTTGGAAATATTCAAGGAACTTTCAGACAAAACCAACAGATTGTATCTCTACCAAGACCTGCAATCACCGCAACTATTAGTCAAGTATTTGTATCAACATTTACTGATAATATAAAAGCATTTTATGATAACTCTGGTTATTATAAATCTGATAAAGGTAGACTTGGTAATTCCAATCAAAGAATTACTGACAGTAATTTCTACCAAGATTATTCTTACGTTGTCAAATCTAAGACCCCAATTGATCAGTGGCGTGAACTAATCAAATCTACTACACACCCTGCTGGTTTCAAACTATTTGGTCAGGTAGACATTGAAGTAACAGCTGGCACAGAAATGCCAGAAGAGATGCCAAAGTCTTCCCACTTCTCTGTCATTCAACTCTGGGATCCAGAAAAGAATAAGATTACTGTTGAAAGCACTCATAGAGTTGTTACTCAGTCTATTCAGAAGATTGAAAATCAAAGAATTAAGAAAGCGGTTGGTTCTGCTGCTACCAGTGAATTCAATTTCAACGAAATGCGTGCATTCCCAGTTAAACTGGCGGCACCTTTTGATGGTTACTATGATAGTGACGGTAGACTGCAAGGAACTACAAGTTTCCAAATTAAAGATTTGGACAATGTAAACGTATATCCATACACAGCATATAACCTTATTATAAGTTTAGATGGTGTCCTACAAGAACCAGGAATATCCTATACTATTTCTGGTGATCGTATTATCTTTAGTCAACCACCTCTGGGTCCAAACCAAAAACAAACTGGCAATGCCCAGAGTGATGTTACCGAGTATAAGGGAGTAACATTCTACGGTAAATATGTTGCATTTAAGAGAAACGAATATAACGATATTCACTTCAGAAAAGTAAGAAACATCTTCCAGCGTAATGGTAGATGGATTGATGCTGCAAATCAAATTGAAAGAAATACAGAATTTATTATTGAAGAAACTATTGGTTGGGCAAAAGCAACATATCCAAATCTAGATTGGAGCACCAAACAAGATGATTATGAAAGAAACATTAGATCTATTGTAGAAGCATACGATCATGATGTCAGATTTGGTGGTAATGTAAAAACAATCAACTATGTTGAAATTTTCAATACCGACGATGAGTTCCTGTATATTCAAAACAATAGAACAGAAAGCACAGCAATCTTTGATTATGCTTCTAGATTAGCAAAACTTGCTATTAGAAACTGGGATTGGACTGACATTAGTGTAAACTACATTCAAGGATCTTCTGTTATCACTCTAACCGATACTGCAAACGTTGCTGTTGGCATGTATGTCAGTTCTGGTAGAGCATTCCATGCTGATACTAAGATTGTATCTATCGACAGTGACACTCAAGTAACTGTTAATAGAGCAGCGTTGGCAAACTCTGGTGGTGGCGGTGGTGCTCCTCAAGGAACCACTTTACTAAGTGGTACAGCAACTACTGGTTCTTTTGCCACTTCTACTGGTGCAGTTGCTCCTGGTAATACTTACAGTGTTCCACCTGGCATTACGGTTACTGCTCCAATTTCGTTCTCTGGTACAGACCAAGCAACATTCTCACTCAGTGGTATCAACAACGGAACATTCTATGATGCTGGTAATCTAATCGCAGCAAACAAAGCATATATCCAAGAAGAAACTATCGGATGGGCGCAAGCAAATTATCCTGGTGTTAATTGGAATGCAAAAGGTGCTAAGTGTGAGCGTGATCTAGGTTTCTTGGTTGATGCTTTTGTTTATCATCTTAAGTTTGGTGGTAACCAAAAAGTTGTAGAGTTTGGACAACTCTACTACGAGAAAGCAAAGTATCCATATTCCGAAAATCTACTCTCTATCAACAATGAGTTGACTGAAAGTCTTGCAGCGTTTGAATATGCAAAGGATCTTATGATCTTAGCAATGAGAAACACTCTTGCTGCTGGAACATACACCTCAATTACTCCTGTAGTTGATAATACAATTCTTGTAGATAGTCAAGTTCCATATTGTGCTGAAGTAGAAAGCGCACTAGACACATACTATGGTATTGTTGATACCATCTTGTCCGAGGGAAGAGGTCTAGTAACTATTACACCTCAAAATCCAAACAAAGCAGGTAACTGGTCCAGAACTCTTACATATTCCAATTACAATATTATTGAAGATCCTCTTCTACTTGCACAAGAGTGTGATGATGTAATTTCTTCTGTAGATTCTCTGTCTGCAAATATCTCCTCTATTCTAGCACAACAATCGGTAACTCAAGCATTACCAGATTTTATTGATGGTGAGACAAAAGAGTTTGAACTATATTGGGATAACAATGATCCTGTAAACACACAAGAAGATGAAGATCTATTTGTAACACTTAACGCTGTACTACAGAGACCAAAATATACAGAAGACTATCCTGGAGAAGACGCATACTTTATTGACAGATCTGTAATTCCTAATAAAATTAAATTTGATGTAGCACCTATTTGGGATCAAGATCTGGGTGCCAAGACAATTGGTGAACCAACTGCAATGGAGAAAATCTCCATGATCGGTGTTGGTAACTATAAGAGACTTACTATTGACTATCAACTAGTTGATGGCGTTAAGTCTGGTCCTTTCCTAATTCTAGATGTAGAAGATTATAAAGTACAATCTATTGATGCAAAAGACAATCTATATGTCTTCCTAGATGGTGTTCTTCAAAGAGAAGGATATAGTTATTCAGTTGCTGGTCCGAATATCTATTTCACTGTTCCTATTCAGAAGGAAGTTAAGATTGATATGCGCTACCTATATGGTAGAGATGTTGGTCAGATCCTAAACCTATATGATTATTCTCCAGACACATACTATGCTAGAGGTGTGTTCACGATTAATGATATTGATACATCTGTACTAGACAATTATACCAAGTATCAGTGGATGGGTGATAAGATTGGTTTCCCAATCCAAGTATGGCAAATTCAACCAACTGGTCTTAAGACTATGATTGGTGAAGTGTCCAATTACTATTTTGATGGTACAGATGTTACTTGGGACCTTAAAACGCAAAACGCAGTAGTTGATACATCCCTTGATATTGTATTTGCTGTGGCAAGTGCATATGATAGAACTTACACTATTCCTTCTAGCGCATTTAGCAATGCATCTATTGTATATGAAACTGATGATGCTGGAAGAAAACTTCTAAGAGATGACAACGCTAAGTGGTTTGGAACTGTTCTTAGAAAATCTTACAGAAATCCATTCGTTTATCTATCCAATGGTGATAAGATCCGTGTAGAAGGTGAGAATGAATTTAGAAGCATTAAACAACTTCCAGAACAAGCAACTTCCAAAGAAGGCAGAGACAATACTCCACTTAGCAATGAAATCTATGGTGCTGTAAACATTGAAAGTTACACAGGTGTTACTCGTGGTGAAGGTCTTAGTGTAATTGCTAATGTAGAGAATGGTGTTGTTGTTTCTTTGACATGGAACCAACGTAGTTTTGATCCTATCACACAACCAACTGCATATGGTTATTTTACACCACCAGTTCTTAAATTTATTCCTGGAAATGGACAGGGTGGTGGCGCTAAAGCACATGTTCTAGTTGAACCTCTAAGAGGTCAAGTTCTTAGCGTTGACCTGATTGATGGCGGTTCTGGTTACACTGAAGCACCACTAGTTGTTGTTTCTAGAAGATTTGATATTCTCCAAGAAAGAGATATCGGTGTATCTCTAGTCAATATCGGTATTAATACCAATATTACTGGATTTGGTATGAATGGTGTTTCTACCATTGATACTATTAGTGATGCTGGTATCAATGCTATCGATAGTATCTCTAGTGTTACATTTGGTGCAATCACTGATGCCAATATCACAATCAACAGACAACTAACTCCAGATGAAATTGAAGTATTCTCCATTGGAGGAACTCTCGATCCTAAGAGAGATTATGTAGAGATCTTTAGTGAAACAGGAACTTCTGCTGATGAAGTACAAGTTATTGATGTATTCTATGATGCTACTGAAGTAGCTTCTGGAGTACAGTCTGTACAGACTTTCAACTCTGTTTCTACTGTAAGTAGAGTAATCACTCAGATTGAACAAATTGAAATTCCTAACACTGCAATCAGTAACGTCAACTTCTTTGAGGTTGGTGCATATCTACAGGTTGACCTCGATCCTACTGATAACGTTGTTTACATTGCTGATACTGCTAAGTTCAAGGCAATGGGTCAACTTCTCATTGGTAATGAGATGGTTGAGTACGCCCGTAAGATCAATGATCGTTTCCTCAACGTAACTAGAGGAAGAAAGGGAACAACCGCACAGTTCTGGGCAGCAGGAACGTTCCTGAGACAAATTCCAGAGGTTGTATCTGTTGCATCCGTTGGTATTGTTACAATTGAAAGCGAAAGCGATGTCACTATGGTTAGTGCATCTGCTACAGCAGGTGGATTTGAAAGAAAAGTACAGAGACAGGTTGCTGCCCCTGCAGACTTCTCCATCAATGTTGTAACACCTGAAATGGTAATTACTCCTCCACCAGGAGGTGTGATTGATGGTTATCAAGAGACTGCTTTCCTATCAGATCCTCTAATTCAGAGAAATGGCAATGCTGTTGACCTTATTGATGTTGATGGTCAATATACTGTAGTTAAGAGAGACACAACTGAAGTTGAAATATTCAACAGTTTGTTCCGCGCAACTTCAGAGTATGTTGGTAATTATACCAGAACAAATGCTGGTCACACAATCAGTATGTTTGACGGCATCTTCGATCCTGGATTTGCAAATGTATCTGGATATACACTTGCGGATATTGATTTTTACTTCCCAACATTGAGGATTTCTGACTTTGCAGAAAGAGGAGATTCTAGTTATACACAATCTGGTCTCTACTTCAACTATGCTCCACCTTCTATCCAGAACCCAGTTACAACAACGATTACTACGGGAACAGTTCCATCTACACTAATTGTACAGGATACCACACACTTCCCATCTGAAGGGTATTTGTTCACCAGTAGCGGATCCGTTATCCAATATACTGGTAAACAACCAGCTGCATTCACTGGTTGTACACTGTTTAGAGGACCAGATGCGGTTGCAAATGGTGATGATGTCATCCCGTTCACAATCATCTAAATATTGCTATAAATATAAATAACTCAGGCACAAACATAACGTCGGATAAAGAAACCCATGGCTGCTATTATTTCTGATAAGTTTCGTATTTTTAACGCGAAACAATTCCTAGAATCCCTGACAGAGGGATCTTCCGCGACTGATCCAAATCGTACTAAGATGTATTTCTTTGTAGGTCGTCCGCAACCATGGAAGGCATACCTAGAAACTTATTCCAGAGGAACTGGTACATTCTCGGTAGGCGATGAAGTTTATGAGGGTACATACCCTGGAACCTTCCGTGCTACTATTGCTGCAGTTTATGATAGTGCCCTGATCCTGACCGACGTATTTGGCAGCAATGGTATTAATTCCGCTCCTAGTGCTGGTGCTTCTCTAGCAGTCCGCACTGGTGGAGATGGAACTGCTGGATCTGGTTCCGACGTTACAGACGCTACTGCTAAAGCAGGTGTCTATCGTTATGCTGACGAAAACGTTCCTCCCCTACCTCTAGACAACCAAAGAGAGAAGAGAAACCTATATGATGAACTAATTGCTGCTAAGCGTATTTCTGATGCTTTTGCAAGAACAGTTATCAGACGTTACAACTGGGATACCAATGTCAACCCTAAGTTTGACATGTGGAAGCCTGATTACTCTGCTACCCCTGGTGGTGGCGGTCAAGTAGGTAAAGCAGGTGTTACTGGTGCTACCAGCATTGCTGATGCTAAGTTCTACGTAATGAACTCTCAGTACGAAGTATTCAAGTGCATCTTCAACGGAGAGAAAACTGGCGCATCCCCCGTAGTTCCCGATGCTCTAGAAGAACCAGTCGTAGGTGGAGCAAACTACGATGCTTCAACTGGTCTTTACACTGAGACCACAAACACTGCTGGTCAGAACTATGTTTGGAAGTACATGTACACCATCCCAACCGATGATGTTCTGAAGTTCCTTTCTTCTGACTTCATGCCAATCGTTCTTCCTGCTAATGCTTCTCGTGTTGCTACCGAATCTCTAGCAGTTGCTGGTGCTATTGATGCATGTGTCATTGAAGATCCTGGTGCTCTTCTTCCTGCTTCCCAAACCTTCTTCACTGAAGTCAAGGGCGATGGATCTGGTGCTATCGTAGAAATCACCACTATTGGTGGTGGTGTTATCAGTTCTGCTCGCATGGTAGAGCGTGGATCTGGTTACACTTATGGTAACGTTCTACTATCCAATGGCAACCTCTTCGGTACAAACACGAATGGTGTTCTATCCAACCCCGTAACAACCCCTGGAACATGGGAAGGAGCTGGTGCTATTGAGGTTATCCTACCACCTGCAGGTGGTCATGGTTCCGACATGGAAGAGGAACTGAACGGTAAGCGCGTAATGACCAACATTCGCCTAACCTATGCTGAGGGTGGTGGTGACTTCCCAGTAGACAATGACTTCCGTCGTATTGGCATCATTGCCGACCCACTTCTTACTGATGGTCCTGGCAACGTTGCAATTGAAGATACTCTATCTGGTCTAAAGGCACTTAAGGTCACTCTATCTGGTGGTTCTGCAGACTTCTCTGTTGACGAGACCATCGTTCAGACCGTTCCTGGTGGCACTGCAAAGGGTACAGTAGTTTCTTGGACACTTGATAGTGGTTCGACAACCAATGGTATTCTCAAGTACATCCAAACAACTGATGCACACACCGATCAGGGTGTAGTCAGAGACTTTGATCAAGCATCTGGTGCAGTCACTGGAGAATCTTCTTCTGCTTCTGCAAGCATTGCTAACTTCACTGGTAGTGGTGGAGGTTCCGATTTCACAAATGGTATTGCACCTTCTGAAATTCTGAACAACTCTGGCGAGGTTATCTACGTTGAGAACCGTCGTCTAATCACCCGTGCTCCTGACCAGATTGAAGACATCAAACTAGTAATCGAATTCTGATGTGAAAGAGAGATTAAGTCCCCCCAGAGATGGGGGGATTTTTTTTATCTCTACTAAATACTAGAGACTAGATACTAGCGATTTGGCGGAAAACAATGCCACAGAAGACTAACCTAAATGTAAATCCTTATTATGAGGACTTTGACGCGAGTAAGAATTTCTATAAGATTCTATTCCGTCCTGGATACTCTATTCAAGGTAGGGAATTAACCCAAGTTCAATCCATTCTCCAAAACCAAATTGAGAGTTTTGGTAGATATGCTTTCAAGCAGGGAGAACAGGTAATTCCTGGTGAGGTAGGTCTTAATACAAAACTAGACTATGTTAAGTTGTCTTCTGTTTCTGAGGTTGCTATTTCAGAAGGAAATGAAATTGTCTATAAGAAATATGACATTTCACAACTTGTTGGACAACAACTTCTAGGTCTAACTTCTGGTGTTGTTGGCACTGTTTTGTCAACAAAACTAGCGACAGAGAGCACAGCAGATACTCTATTCGTTAGTTACATTAACAGTGGTAATTCTAACACTGAACCTACTTTCCGTCAAGGCGAAACTCTAGAGGTTGTTGATGGTGTCAACACACCACTTCTAGTTGTTGGTACTGATGGTAGTGTTCTGCCAACTAGTATTCAGGTAACCAATCCAGATACTGGAGAAGTCACTTCTCTAGAAAGTCCTGCAATGGGATTTGGTTCTGCTGTTAAAGTACAAGAAGGTATCTATTTTGTTAACGGTTATTTTGTCCGTAATGATGAGCAACTTCTTGTCATTGAAGAGTATTACGATAAACCATCCGCGAAAGTAGGATTTACAATTAAAGAGGATATTGTAACACCAGAAGCAGATGCGTCTCTATATGATAATGCTATTGGTTCTTCTAATTACACTGCACCTGGAGCACACAGACTAAGAATTGGTCTAGAAATTAGAGAGTTTGCTCTGGATGCGATTACTGATAAGAATTTTATTCAACTTCTCACAGTTAAGAGAGGTATTGTACAAAGAAAAGTTAGTCCAACAGACTTTAGTGTTCTAGAGCAAACTCTTGCTCGCAGAACATTTGATGAGAGTGGTGACTACGTTGTCGATAACTTCGACATCGACATGCGCGAATGGGCACAAAAAGATGGCAACAGAGGCATTTACGGTGCTGATGAGTTTGGTCTTTACAATGGATATGATGCTGGAGAAGCTTCCAGAAAGATGGTTGCTAGCATTGGTCCTGGTAAAGCATACATCAAAGGATACGAGATCGTCAACAAAGAGACTAAGTATCTTGAGATCAATAAAGCAAGGGAAAGCACATCTTCTGATAACGTAACGCTGAAGTCCAGAGGTCTACCTACTCTGTCTGTTACTAATGTGTATGGTAGCGTTCCTCTTAATAAGGAAGGTTCGGATCTCACAGCGTACCCAGATATCTTCCTATATGGATCATTCTCAGATGGATCGATTGGAACTAATGGAACGGAAGGATCTACAGATCATAGACAAACTATTGCAAGGCGTGGTCTGACATTTACACCAAATGATGCTATCAAGACAGTTACTCTTAGGATTACTGGAACTAATGGTCAACCAACTCTAGGTGCCATCACTGACGCTAATTTTGAAACAACATATGCTAATGTTTACTATGTAAAAGCAAGAAGTGCAGAAGGAACTGCAACTGATATTGGAGTTGCAAAAACTCTTTCTTTTGCTACCATCAACAGACCAGAACTCGACACAAACGAAAATGCTCAGTTTCTTGAGTTGACTTTGTTTGGAAACAAGAAAGATCTAGAAGAACTACTGATTGAGCATAATGATGGTGATGCAGAGAAACTAACAAAACTGTATCTCACTGAAGCAGATGCAGAATCTGCCAATGCTGATACCGTATACTGGGGAGAGATCAGGGACTATAGTGATTGCATTACACCTGTAATTGGTAAGGTAAAACCAAACAACTTCTTCCTACAAAAGCGTGGCGAGGGTTTTAACTCTGATAGTGACATCGTTCTATCTAGAGGTCGTCTTGCAGGTGGTACTGCTAGTTACAACAGTATCTTTGGATTGTCTTATTTTGATCCTCAGTTCTTTACCAAAATTCTTCTAGAAACCGTTCCTTCTGGGTTTGATGAAGGTAAATATGTATTTGGTCTAGAAAGTGGCGCATACGGTGTTGTAGAAGGTCCTGCTTCTGGTGTTTATTCTACAGGAAGGTTACTATTTGTCAAGACACTTACAGGCAACTTTAAGTCTGGTGAAACTGTCAGAGATGAAGATGGCAATACAGTAAGAATTGCTAAAAACAATACACTGTCCCATTTTGTTGTAACAAAGAGAGGAAGTGGTTACACGGCAACTGATGCACAAGTTCAACTCAATGGTGTTACTTACGATAGCTCCAAGTTTACAGTAACTGTTTTTGGTGGTAAGGTTACTAAAATTGAAATTGCTAACCAAGCATTTGCACGTAATCTTGAGTTTGTTCAACCACCAGTAGTTACCGCTATTGGAACTGCAGATAGTGGTGGAGTTGCTATTGTTCGTCCTGTCCTAGTAAGAAATGCAGTAACTACCTTCACTCCACAAAATATTAAATCTGTTGCTGGAACTTATGGTTCTGGTGGAACTAATAGTTTTAGTGCTGATCTAGTAGTTGATGATCAGACTTACTCTTCTATTACATCTGTAACCGACTTTACTTTCTTTGGTAAGAAAGGAACAATGTATGTAGAATCCACCAGTTTTAGTGCTGATGCTTCTGCTTTGGTTCAGCAAGGAGATCTTATTCAGTTCTCTGATGCTGATAACAATTTGGTTCGTGCTATTGTACAATATGCAACTCAAGCTGGAGGTGCATCTAAGACTAGAATTTATCTAGACACTGCACTTCCTGGAGATGTAACCAACACAAGTATTGTGCGTTTGCGTCCGAAAGCAACTAACACAACTTCTGGTACACTGCTATTCCCAACTGGCAGTAAACAAGTAGAACAAATTTCCGTTGGTGGAGATGATACTAAGATTAAGTATTACTTCCGTAGAGATTTTGTCACAACTGCTGCATCTGGTGATGGTGTCATCACTTTTGCTGCTCAACTACCATTTGGTACACAAAGATTTACAGCATTCACAGAAGAAAACTACCTTATCACAGTTCTAGACCCAGGTGATGCACCTGATATTGTAAAAGGTGATATTGTATACATTCCAGCAGATTCGGTATCAATTGCTTCTTCTACTGATACTGCAAGTGGTCTAACTTCTGGTTCTATCAGTCTAGAAATTCCTAGTGGATATTTTGGAACTATTCCTAGCAATGGAACGTTCCCTAAACTTAAGTTGACTGCAACCTTGGAAGTTTCTAATGCGAAACCAAGACTTAAGACTGCTATTAGAAATAAGAGAATTATTGTTACTGCATCTGGTGACCGTGTTATTCCTTTGAGAGGTAATGACTATGACAGTGAAGTCATCGAACTAGTTTCTTACTCTGATGTATTCAAACTAAGATATGTTTATGAGGGTACACCATCTCAACCACCTGAAGTTGATACAGCTGGTAACCTAGTATCTGGTACAGACGTTACTTCACGTTATACATTTGATGATGGTCAAAGAGACACAGTGTATGACGTTTCTAGACTAGTTCTCAAACCAGGATTTGAGGCAGCAGGTGGACAACTAGTTATTGCATTTGACTATTTTGTACATTCTCAGGGTGATTTTGTCACCATCGATAGTTATTTACATGAGGCAGGTGTTCCTGAGGATGAAATTCCATCCTTTAATTCTCCTGTACTAGGAAATATCGAACTCAAGAATGTAATTGACTTCCGTCCAAAAGTTGATGCTAATGCTATCATCCCAGGTTATCTCGACAAGTCAATTCTAGAAGTCACTGAAGGATCTTTTGCTGGTGCTGGTGCAGTTATTTCCAGTAGTCCTGCTCCCGATAAAAATCTAGAGTATACATTCTCTTTCAGTCAAGTCCAATACCTAGATCGTATTGATGGCATCTTCCTTAATAAGAAAGGTGAGTTCCTTGTTAAGGAAGGCAACTCTTCACTGAACCCAACCAAACCAGATCCCATTGAGGACGCTGTTGCTCTCTTCTATGCATACATTCCAGCATATACTAGAACCAGCAAAGATGTGAGAATTACTCCAGTTGATAACCGTCGTTACACAATGCGTGACATCGGTAAACTAGAGAAGCGTATTGAACGCCTTGAGTATTATACCACTCTTAGCATCCTAGAGCAACAAGCTCTGAACATGCAAGTTAAAGATAGTGTAGGTCTGGATAGATTTAAGTCTGGTTTCTTTGTCGATAACTTTGAAACACATAGAGGAAATCTAACTTCACTGGATCATCGTTGTGCTATCGATCCTCAACAGTCTGTTCTACGTCCTCAATCTAAAGAAGATAACATCAAACTAAAAGAAGTAAATGTTCGTGAAGATCAAAGATCTGTTTCTGGATATAAGAAAACTGGAGATATTGTAACTCTACCATATACAAATCTATCTCTTCTTGGTAACAGTTTTGCTTCCACCAAAGTTAATCCAAATCCATTTGTTGTTCTACAATATGTTGGTGATGGTGAACTGTCTCCATCAATTGATCAATGGTACGATCAGACTGAAGAACCACTAGTCGTAGATACAAATACAAGTCTTTTCAATATCTTCTTGGCAAAAGAAGACATTAAAGAAGCATTTGCGAGTATTCATAATTCGTTTGTTGTAAACTGGGTTGGTGCAGCACCAGCATTCACCTCTATCAATTCTCTTGGAGAAGTTAACACTCAACAATCTAGTGCTACTGTCGAAATGGCATCGGTATCTAGTTCTTCTAATATTAGTCCTCAAAACAATGAGGTTGGTAAAGGTGTCAAGTCCAAGACAGTAAGAGGAAATATTGTTTCTAATTCACTATCATTCTTTGCTAGATCTACGGCAGTTAAGTATGTGATTAGAAGAATGAAACCAAACACGAGAATGTATGTTTTCCTAGAAGGAAGAGATGTTTCTCGTTGGGTCAATCCAGACTTGAGATTTACTGGTATTGCTGGTAACTCTCTATCTGCATTTAATGGAACAATTACAACTGATGAATATGGTAATGCATCTGGTCTAATCATTCTCCCTGCAGGAAAACCACCACTAGAGAATGCAACTTGGACTGGAGATGTTGATACTGTTGATTATGATAGTTCTGCAGATGAAGTATCAATTACTTCGGGAACTCTAACTTTCAGATTTACTTCTAGTTCTACCAATGCACCTAAAGCAGAAGTAGATAGTTATACTGAAGTCAAGTATTATGCTACTGGTATTCTACCCGAGAACCCAGGCAGCATTGTATCGACAAAACCATCTTACTTCAAATCGAATGAAGGTGTTCAGTTGATCGAGAGCAATACTGACAATCCTGTAAGACCCAATCCACTAGCACAGACCTTTAAAGTTGAAAATCTAGATGGTGGGTGTTTTGTCACTGGTGTAGATCTCTTCTTCAGTAAGAAGAGTACAAATGTACCAATTAAGACTTATATTACTAATGTAGATGCAGAGAAACCAGGCAAGAATGTTGTTCCTGGTTCTGAAAAAGTTTTGCCACCAAATACATTCTTGAAGTGTTATGCTAACGGCGATGTCTCTGTTTACAAAGGAGACATTGTAACAGGCAATTCTTCTGCTGCATCTGGTCCTATTCTAAAGATCTTTGATAAAAACAATGTAGAGCTAGTCGCAACTGCATCTGGTAAGTATAGTCTAACTAATGAACAGGTTTACACTGTAGTTCTTAGCAACCACAATGGCAAATCTTTTGTTCAGAATGAAGATCTAAGTATTCCTTCAGTAACAGAAGCTAATAACCTTAATGGAACACAACTCAAACTTACCATTGCAAAAGACAGTGGAAAAGTTTCTGCCTTGAGAGTTACAAATCCTGGTCTAAACTATGATAGCGCAATCCTAACAATCGAAAGTCCACAACTTCCTGGTGGTTCTACTGCTACCGCAAGAATTGATGTTTCTGGTGGTAAAGTTTACAACGCAGAAGTTTCTCTAAATGGTTTTGGATATACCGAAGCACCTTCTGTTGTTGTTAAGGGTGTTGGCAATGGCGCTGGCGGATGCACCATTCAAACTTTCATCGAAATTGATACACCTGCAGTTAGAATGGGTGTTGCAACTGACCAAGAAGGAACAACAGAATCTACCACACCAACATACTTTGCGTTTGAGCATCCTGTATATCTACAGAATGATACAGAGTATGCTCTGGTTGTAGAAACAGATTCTACTGATTATCAAATGTGGACATCGAAACTTGGAGAAACTGATGTTTCTACCAGCACTGTTATTACAACACAACCTTCTCTAGGATCTGTTTATAAGTCTCAGAATACAGAGAGTTGGACTGAGGATATCTTTGAAGATCTTAAGTTTACTCTATACCGTGCAGAGTTTGATATTAGCAGACCTGCAACTCTAGAACTTAAGAACGAAAATCTAGGTTACGAACTCTTGCAAGAAAACCCAATTGAAACTAGTGCTAGTGCTAATACTAATGCTACTTCCCTACTCTTTAAGAATAATAACAGAGTTCTAAAAGTTTCTCATAGAGATCATGGATTTGAAGATAGCGGCAAGTCCTACGTTTTCTTCAGATCTGTTCTAGAAACTGGTGGTATTACAGCGGATATTCTAAATAGCGAACTATTTGCAGTTAGCAATGCTGGTGTGGATAGTTACAATATTACTTCTGCTACCAGAGCTTCTAGTAGTTCTGTTGGTGGTGGAGTACAAGCGTATGCAACCCACAACAGAAAGTTTGAAGTTCTATATCCACAGGTTAATTACCTATCGTTTACAGGAACTAAACTAGAAAATACAGTAAGAACAACCAACGTTATTCCTGTAGATTCTAGTACAACAAACTATGTCTCATATTCCCAGTCTGATTACGAGAAGACGTTCCTGAATGAACCACACTTCTTCACTAACCAGAAGATGATTGCTTCTCAGATTAACGAAACCCTTAATAATCTGTCTAGTTCTTTGACTTACAAGATGGTTCTCTCGTCTACTAAGTCTCATCTATCACCTCTTGTAGATCTTTCCAGTGCGTCTGTTAAGACATCTTCCAGTAGAGTAGAAAATGCTTCTGGTCAGGAAGGTAGATATGGTAGAAAAGATCAAATTATTAAGTTCTTCCCTGTATATCAATTCCAATTGGCAGGCAACGGAGGAACTGAAATTCAAGAAAATCAAATCATCAAAGGTGTTACAACTAAAGCAACTGGTATTGTTGCAAGAGTGAATGGTTCTGTTGTTTACGTTAGAGTAAAAACCGCTCAATTCTTCCAAAAAGGAGAAACTGTAGAACTAGGAGATCAATTATCTTTGACTGGAGTTACTGTGGATTCTAATCCAACAGAATTGTTCTTTGACATTGCGGATGGCGCTACTATTGTAGCACGTAATCCAAACGTACTTGCACAAACTTATGATAATGTTATTACAGGTAAAGCAGTCTTGTGGAATAACAAGTCTCAAGAGTTGACACTAAGAACAGATATTCAACCAATCAACGACGATTTCACTTCTAGAATTATTGATAATGCTGCATTCACCAGAAATGCTACTACAAATGAGCAGTCTGCAGATATCTTCCGTGTAGGAGATATTATTAAATATCCAACACAACCTGATGAGGAAGATAATTATCTGGAAATTGGAACTATTACATATACCAATGGTATTGACTTTGTTGCAGAGGATACATCTAAGAATAGTTCTTCTATTGCTAAGTATGTTACCAAAGAGATTGGAATTAGCAACCCAGCTACATCTATTGATGTAAGACTAACTGCTAATGTCAAGGACATCACTAATGTAAAAGTTCTCTATAAGATTAAGAAGTCTTCTAGTCAGGAAAACTTTGAAGATATTGAGTGGGAGTATTTCAATGGCGATGGTTCCCCAAGTGTTTTTGAAATTGCTAGCAGCGAGAACAGTATTTCCAGTGCTGTTGAGAAACAATCTTCTTACCAAGAATTGCAATACAGTGTAGATTCTCTACCCGAATTCTCTTCGTTTGCTGTCAAGATTGTCATGAATACTGTGGATCCTGCATTCGCTCCTAAAATTCAAGACATTCGCGCTGTTGCTTCTTTCTAATTTCCGCGTATGGATTTCCTCAAGGTTGAAGGTCACGATGGTCTTGTACGAGACCAAAACACAGGTGCCATCATCAATCGAGACGATTCTGCTATAGCTGCTAGGCGTAAATCCAAGCAGCTAAGTTCCGCGTTAGATGACATAAATATGTTGAAGAATGAACTCTCTGAGATTAAATCCCTACTGCGAGAAGTAATCAAAAATGCCAGCAATTAATGTAGCACGTACTGACACCTTTGAACAACAAAGGGTCAAGATTAATGAGATAGGAACTCAACTTTTTAGTATCTCTGCTGGTGGATCAGATCTCTCAGCAGGTAATATTAAACTAGGTGACGGTACTAGATCTGCACCATCTCTTGCTTTTGTAAGCGACAGTGAACTCGGTTTATACAAAGCAGACAATAATACACTTGGATTTGTTTCTAACACCAAGAAACTAATCGACTTCAATGATATTAATACGAAGACATATAAAGATTTTGTCTTTCAAAAGAAAATTCTCCTTACTGATGGTGTTACTATTACCAGCACTGGTAGTGGATATGATGAAGGTACATATGAACTAACACCTTTGGTTGGTGGTACTGGTGACGGTGGTATTGCAACACTAATCGTTGAAGGATTTGCTGGCAATATTCTAAACAATGGTGCAAACTATAACCCAGGTCAATTTACAGGTATTGACTTGATTGGTGGCAATGGCACTGGTGCATCTTGTGAATTTGTCGTTGAAGAACTGGAAGGTGGTATTACTAATGCTGGTAGTGGTTATCCACCTGGAGCATACCTAGATATCCCAACAACCAGTTCTGGATCTGGCACAGGAGCAACTCTTGACCTAACAGTAACTGGTGATACAAATCTAACCCTAAGCATCACTAATTCTGGTACTGGTGGAAGTCAAGGTTCTTATCCTTCTGTAGATGTCTACAACGTTCCACGTCAAACCTATATTGTTACCGTAAATGGAGATGGTGGTGCAATTCCATACGAATATGTAATTGATGGTGTTACTAGACCCACATTTACATTTGAAAGAGGAAACACATACAGATTTGATGTATCGGATCCTAGCGTTATTAGTCACCCCATGTTCTTCCATGGTGCAGGTGATCCACTAAACCAACTTCCCGATCAATTCACCCAAGTAGTATTCGGATCCGAGGGTACTGCTGGAGCATTTTATGATCTAGTTGTCCATCCAGACGCACCTAACGCTGTTGGTTATGGTTGCGTAAACCATGGAGGTATGGGACAGGCAACTAATGCGGTTATCACTGGTGCAGAAACAACTTCTGGTAGAGGTGCAACAGCAACTGTTGATGTTGATGTTAACGGAAACGTATCATCAGTTACCATTACTAATGCTGGTACTGGATATAACACTAATGATCAAATTGAATTTGTTCCTGTACAAATCGGTAATACAACTGGAGTTGTAGTTGATATTACCGCAGTATCTTATGTTAGTAGTGTTACTGCTGCGTTTGTTAATCAGCAAGGTCAAGATTACGTATCGGGAGAAGTTCTATCCGTAAGTAACGCTAATATTGGTGGTGTTGGTTCTGGATTTGAATTTACTATTACGTCTGATCCTGGTGTTATTTCCGATTTTGATTTAACTACTTTTGGATCTGGTTATCAAGTAGGTGATACTTTAGGTCTTCCACAGGGTGTTAGTGGTATTACAACCGTCCTTCCTGGTACTATCACTGGTGTAACCACAACTCTGACTGCTGGTGTATCCCAGATTACGGTTGCTGATACTAGCAATCTTGCTGTTGGTATGAATATTTTCAACGGTCAAGGTGACGTTGGATTTGTTGCACAGGGTGCTGTAATTCAAAGTATTGACAGTGGAACTACTCTAACTATGTCTTTCCCTGCTGACACCTCTGGTGCAGCAAGTTTGACATTTACATCACCCAACACGCAACAGATCAATGTTGCTTCTGTTGTTGGTATTGCTGTTGGTGATGGTGTTACACAAACAGCAGGTTCTGGTGTTCTTTCTCCTGGTACAACAGTACAGGCAATTGATGGACTAGCAAGTCCACCTGTAATTACACTTAGCTCACCACCAACATCTCCTGGTTCTGCAACTCTAACTTTTGCTCCAACGTTTGGACTTGGATCCACACCATTTAGTTTCCAGATCACTGCACTAGGAACTGTTGGTGATGTAACAATTACCGATGGTGGTAATGGTTACTCTGTTGGTGATACTCTAACTGCTGTTGCAACTAATCTAATTCAACCAATTGATAGAGTTGTCAAGTGGTATCCAATTCAGACACTAACATTTACAACAAACGTAGCAGATGCTGCTATTTCTGTTGGAGATACTATCAAGCAAAGAGATGGTGGTGTTGGTAACGTCGGATTTAGTTCTGGTACTAGTATTCTTGCTGAGGCAAACCAAACATATTCTGGAGTTGCTGCATCTGGTAGCACTGGTACTGGTCTTACTCTAACCGTATTCAGAGGAGGAGATGGTGCTCCATCTGCTTTTGTTGACAACGGTGGTTTTGGATATACAGATGGAGACACAGTTACTGTTGCTGGTAATCTAGTTGGTGGTACTTCTCCTGCTGATGATATCGAATTCACTATTCAAGGTGTTACCACATTTACTGAGTATTATGTTGCAGCAAAAGATGTATCTGGTGGAAATATTCAATCTCTTGTTGTTTATGATCTAGATTCTGGTGCTGATACTGATTTCAGTGATGGATCCACTGTTATCATCAATGGAGCTACTTCTCCTTCTTACGTCATCAATACTGCATCTCCAGTAGGTAATGAATCTAAAATCTTTATTGATGGTGTAATTACACCAGATCTAAGTTTCTTTGTTGGAAACACTTATAAGTTTGATATTTCAGATTCATCTAACGGTTCTCATAATTTTGGACTATCTAGATTTGAAGGTGGCGACAAAGCACCATCTTCTTTCTCTGGATATGCAGTAACTCTATCAGAGACTTCTCTAGTTGTTGCATTGAGTAGTACAATTGGACTGCTACCAGGAATGCTAGTAACTTCCTCTGGTGCTGGTAGTGTTGCTACTGGAACTAAGATTGCTAGTGTTGATGGTCCATCTCAGATTACACTAGACACACTTCCAACTGGTGCTGGTGCATCTATCCTGGCATTCACAGGTGCCGAATATACAGAAGGCGTAACCAGAACTGCTACTGATATAACAATCAAGGTAACTTCCGACACTCCAACTCTATACTACTATGACATTGGAGATGGTGCTGAAACCGAAGCTGGCAAACTATTTGGTGTTGCAAAAACCATCACCATTGATCCAAACAATCCAAGGGTATTTGGATCTGGTTTCTTACTAACTGTTGATGCTGTTGATAGTTCAGATATCATCAAAGGTAGTATTATTTCTGGAGATTTTGCTGCAGAAACATTTACCGCTGCTGCTAGCATCACTTCTCTAGATGCTGATATCACTGGAACACTAACCGCACCTGATATTGATGGCACTGCGCTTGATATTGCAACCATTACTGGTACAGATATTGTAACAACCGCTACAACATATAGTTTCCATTCTCTCCTAAACATTGGAGAACCAAGTCAAACACCAACACTAACTGTTGACAATACGAATGGTGATCTAACTTCACAGGGAACACTGAAAGCAATCACTGCTGTTAATGTAAACGATCAACTTGAGATTGTTAATAACGAAGTTAGATCTCTTGCCAATCTCGACCTCGTTCTAAAACCAGTTGGTGGTAGAAAAGCGATGGTAAATACAACCACCGCATTTGGTATTCCTGCTGGCGTAACTGCTGACAGACCACCACTTGCACAGTTGGTTGATGGTTTAATCAGATTTAACACTGAGACAAATCAATATGAAGGTTACTCATCTGCATCCAGTGCATGGTCTTCTCTTGGTGGTGTTAGAGACATTGATGGTAACACTTACATCTTGGCAGAAGAAACCACAGGTGCTAATGATAACAAACTGTGGTTCTATAATGATGCTGTTCTCAGTCTAAGAGTAACCAAAGACTGGTTGGAGTTCTTGAATGCAGACGCAATCAGATCTCTAAGCACAACTGCTCCTGCATATACAGATTGGGTTGCTAATGCTCCTGTAATTGCAGGTCAGTATCTCAAGTATCGTTCTGATATTTACCTAGTTACAATTAGCGGTACTACTGCTACTTCTGGTAGCGAACCAAGCGATACTTCAGGTAACCCATTTGTCAATGGTTCTGCCACTCTACAGTGGCACGAAACAGCAGTAAAAGATCTGCTATTCTCTGAGATTGCAGAACTTAAAGTTGGCAATACTACAGATACTGTACCACTATCAATCAACGGTGATCTCAAACTACAAACAAATGTAATCTCTACACAAATCAGTGATCTTCTACTAAAACCCAATACTGGTAACAAGATCAAGTGTGATGCTGTTACATCTCTTGTAATTCCTGTTGGTAGTGAAAACGATAAGGGATCTGCAGAAACAGGTTCTATTCGTTACAACACAACAAATCAAAACTTTGAAGGTTTCAATGGTGCTCAATGGGGATCACTTGGTGGTGTTAAAGACGTTGACCAGAATACCTATATTATTCCTGAAACTGCTCCTGGTGCCAATGAAAATATTCTATACTTCTTCAATGACAATATCAAAACTGTAGAATTAACAACTACAGAATTGAGATTTACTGGTATCAATACTATTACAACACCATTTGATGATAGTCTTGAAGTTACTGCTGGTACATTTACACTAGCACAAAATTCTACAACTATTGATAATACCAATACAGATAGAACTGTACTGAGCACATCAAAACAATACTTTGATCTTGCTCTATCAACAGGTTTGAATGTTGACCCAGTTCTTAGATTGGATGATCAAGGTGATGTTTATCTAAACGTTGGTTTTGGCACTGGTGTATTTGATGGTGTGAAGATCTTTGATAAAGATCTATCTGCAATTGAAATTGCAAACTATAAGATTACTACAGCAGTAACTCCTCTTATCAAGGGAACAACAAATAGTGGTGCTGCAGTTCTTTATGATCCATTAGTTGACAGATCTTCTAGAGTAGAAGTAATTGTCCACAACACATCTTCTGGCGCGAAAGAATTTATTGAATTGTCTGTTATTGATGACGGAACTGATATTTACTTTACAGAGATTGGCACAGTTCAAACTGCTAATTCTCTTGTTGACTATACCCTTGACTTCAATATTCAAGGAAATGTGAGATTTAATTTCACACTATCGTCTAATGTTACAAACGCACAGAATGTAAATATTACAGTAGTCTCCCGCGTAATTAAGAAGTAAAATGGCAAACTTAAAATCTTTTGAATCCCTAGGTGGATTGTCTGTTGATCAGACATCTGTTGTTGACTTTGAGAGAAATCTTCGCAACGTCAACTCACTTGAAGTAAAAAATTCAAACTTCGAGAATGCAAGAACAACTAATTATGTTCTTACTGGAACGGATACAATTATTCTATCTCTAGATACCACGGCAGAATCTATTGTTCTTAGACAAAATTCTCTGAACTTTATTAACACCTATATCGCTGGTGTAAACGCAACTGGTGCTGGTTTCTTAACTAAAAAATTGGAGAGTGCGATCACTTGCAATTCGGTAGGACTTGTACAAGCGTTGTCAACCATGGAAACTGTTGTTAAAGATAGTATTCCTACTGGAGAAGCATGGGAAGTAGTTCCTTATACATCTGGTGCTGCTTATAGATTTAGTTATAGTGCTAGCAAATCAGGTGTAGGTCCTATTGTAAAGTGGTTTGCATATGTCCAAGTTGTCAGTATCGATTGGACCTGAGTGCTAAATAGATAGGAATACAAGGCATGATCAGGCTGTAAGAAATGAGCTTTCAGATTAATTCCGACAGGGAAAAAATTACTGGTAATAAGACTAGTATTTTAGGAAAAAATGAAGTTACTCTTAGATCTGGAAGCGGATCTCAAGAAGTAGAGATCATTCGAGCTCAAATTGATCCAACAACAAATCTTCCCCGTGTTGGTATTAATAGAAGCGGCAACAGAGTTGAAAGTATTACAGTAACAAACGGTGGTTCTGGATACTCTTTGCTGCCAACTGTAACCATTGGACCACCAGATGATCCAACTGGAGATCAGGCATTTGCAAGTGCCAGTATTTTCAATGGTCAAGTTAGCGGTATTCTCGTTAACGATAGTGGTAGTGGATATACAACTCCACCTACTGTAACAATTACTGGTGGTAATGGTGGTGGTGCAACTGCAGAAGCAGTTCTCGACACCATTGATTATGAACTTGATATTAACGGTGCTATTAGAACATCTACGTCTATCATTTCTGATACGGCGAGAATTCTAAACATGGACGTTGATAATTTTATCACGCCTGACCTTGAATTGCGTGGACCGCAGTTCAAGACTTACATGAACAATACTGGTATTGAACTAACAAACAACCCAACCACTCTATCAAAAGGTGATTATCGCTTTGCTGGTAACAATATCTATGAAGCATTAAATGATGGTACTACTTCTTCGTCACTTCCTATCCACACTGACGGAATTGAACTGAATGGTACTGTTAACTTTAAACATATTGGTTTTAGAATTGTAGACCCCAATGGTTATCTCTACAATGAAACTGGTGATGAAGGTGGTGTATTCCCACGTTCTATCACTCCTCAACTAGGAGATAGATCTGATAAGATCGCTACTACAGAGTACGTCCTTAACCTAGCAACGAATGACGTTGGTGGTCGTATCTATGTTTCTCAACAAATTGGTAACGATGCTAACGATGGTCGCTCGGCAGTTGCTCCTGTTAGAACCATTAAGAGAGCATGTCAACTAGCATGGGCAACTCCTGGAGTTAAAGAATCTATTATTATTTCTGGTGGTGATTATGTTGAAGATAACCCAATTTCAATTCCACCAGATGCATCTATTGTTGGTGATAACCTTCGTCTAGTAATTATTAGACCAGAAAATCCAGACAAGCACATCTTTAAGTTTGGTGATAAAAACTACGTTATTGGTGTTACTTATAGAGATTACATTAACCAGTCTACTGGAAGATCCGCGCATACATGGGATTATGCGATGGTCTTTGATGACAAGCAGCGTGTCACATATGACATGACTACTAATGGTGATTTTGGATTTAGTTGGCCAATTGGTCAGCAATATTTTGCTGTACAAAAATTTGAAACTACCTTCACAGGAAACACTGGTATTGATGTTGGCGGTACTTATCCCGCACAATTGACAGCTGGTCAGATTGTTCGTGGTTCTGTCGGTGCATCTCAAGGTATTATTGAAGCAGTTACATTCGATGAAACCGATACTAATGAACCAGACTTTGCTGTTTCTGGTAAAGCAAAATTCATTGTACAAGCAGGTAATTTCACCCAAACTGATCGTTTTAGATATGGTGGTCTAGATCCTGCTACAGGAGATCATATTCCTCTGTATGCAAACAACACAACTTATGCATTGAACTCTTATGTATGGACACCAGAGCATACATATCAGGTCACACAAGCAGGTACATCTCCTGCATCTGGTGCTCCAGTCCACGATCAGGGTGCTGTAACTCTTGGTACAGTTGAACTAACACATGTTAGGACAACATATTTGTTCAACTCAACTCAAATTCGCTCCACGCGACCAGAAGGTGAGGTTGTATTTGAGGACACAGATACTAATACACAACTTTCTATCGTCCGTCTAGATTTTACTCAACAAGGAACATTTACTGGTGGATTTGGCGGTGATGATGATGTTGGTGGTGTTGTATTCTACACAAACCAACTTCTAGGATTTGCTGGTATTCATAATTTCAAAGAAGGAGATGAAATTGAAATTTCTGGATTGCCAACCAATTCTCCTGATCTATCTTTTCTTAATGGCAAACAGAGAATTTACAAAGTTCTAGAAGATGCTGATGGTCGTTCTAGAAGATTTGTTATTCCCAAGAAAATCCCTGCATCTCTAGGACTTAACGGAAACGATAACTTCCAACCAGGATCTAATGCAAAAGTTAAGTATGCATCGCATTCTGTAACTTTCTCTCTACTCAACTCTCCAAACAAATTTGAAGCGACACCTCCTGTTGCCAGAAGGTTCCAAGATGCTTGCCTACAGATCAGAAACAACATCGACTACATTGCCGATGAAGTTCTAGGAAAAGTTAATTCAGAATTTGCTAAGTTCTACTACTCTGTTTACGGTGTAACTGACGTTGGTTTAAATACAACGTTCAAGATTTTCCTTGGTGGTAGCACATATTCTCATACTTATATCAGCGGTGGTACTGTAACTGTAGGTGGTACTGCATATAACGTATCCAATTTTGTTTGGGATAACTTTACCACTGGAGAAGCAACAGTAACTCTTGATCAACTTGTTACTATTGCTGAAGATGAAACAGTCAAGATCGAAGGTATGCTTCTTGATTGTTCTCTAGGACAAAAAGTTTACCCAAGTTTCAGCATTCCTGTTAGCGATGAGAAGTGCCGTAGAGATATTGGTCACTTCATCAATGCTATCCTACAGGATTTGGAATTTGGTAGCAATATTCATACAATCAGAGCTGCTAAGAGGTATATCACTGGAGCACAAGTTGATTTTGTTGACAATGAAGTAATTCAAACTGTCCGTGCATTTGAATATGTACGTGAACTGATGATCTTCGCTATGAGAAAGTGGAGAGTTGGAGATGGATCTCCAACACAACCACTATATGCTGCTGAGTATACCAGTCTCACTCCATATATTGACCCAACTATTATCGATGATACAGCAACTCCTGCTTGTGCAAACGTAGCATCTGCTATCGATACTCTAGCATATCTCTTCGTTGATGTCATTACAAATAACACATCTGGAACTTATCTGGATGCAGCATATCTAATTGCTACTAATAGAGATCTAATTGCTGATCAAGCATATCTCAATACTAAAACTCAGTATCCTTCTCTTGGTCTCGATGATATCAATGAGAGAAAGTGCCGTAGAGATATCAACCATGTCCTATCTGGATTGATCCGAGATCTATGTCTTGGTGGCAACGCTGGTATTGTTAATGCTGCAGAATTCTACTTCACTGGTACTTCTCTAACTGGTATCCCAGAAGCACAAAGAGATGAAACCATCTATGCTTTCCAGCAGACCAAAAATCTTGTAATTCAAGCAATCCGCAACTGGACTGATGGAACTGTAGAAGCAGCAACTCCCACAACTGCAACATACAATCCAGCAACAGGTGATGTTACTGTCACAATTGCTGCACCTGCTAATGGTATTCCAACTACCAGCGACAGAATTGCATTTGCTGAAGGAGCAATCACATTCTCTTGCCAAGGTGGTCAACACGCAAGTCCTGATAGATTTGATTCTAACTGGGGTGATAGTTATCCAATTACTAATGTTAGTGGTTCTGGTCCAATCCAAATCACATGTAATGTGGGAAATGCAGGAACTGCCTCTGGTGATGCACATACGTTTGTATCTGCTCTAACAGATAAAACATATGTTATCTACGATCCTGTAACTACAACTTCTCCAATTCCACAGAAAGAAGATTGGAACATTCTTCTCTACAACACCACACCTTTGTGTGATAACGTAGCGTCTTCGATTACAACTGCAATGGATCTTCTAGAAGATATTCTAGATGAGACAGTCGCCGCTGGATCTACTTCCAGAACTTATGGAATACTATATGATACATCCAGCATCGAACAAAAACCAGAATTCTATATTGAAGATGCTGCTGGTAATATCGCAACTATTAGATCGGTTGTTGATGACTTCCCAATCATTGAAGCGTCTCCATATACTCAGAACTCTTCTATTATCTCCTTCTTGGGTGGTAGTGGTGCTCTGATTGACGGTTCTAAGGTCAAGCAACCTAACTGTCCATTTGCTGGTCTAAATGCTGATGGAACTGCAGAATTCCCCAACCAGGGTAAGTCCATGGTTGCATCTGCATTCACTATTGTCTCACAGGGTGGTACTGGATATAAAGTTATCAATGATGGTTACACTCAGTTGGTTTCCGTCTTCGTTATCTTCTGCGAGGATGGCGTTCTTGCTGAAAGTGGTGGTTATGCATCTATCACTAACTCCGCTACAAACTTTGGTGTCTACGCTCTAAGAGCATCAGGATATAGAGACGAGGCATATGAATTTGACCAAGGATTTGGAGAAGGTGAGAACTACGTCAGAGCAACTGTTGATACTGTAACAGAATCTGTTACTGGTAGAACTGAATTTACAGTTTCTAAACTTGGTAGATCTCCACTTGAGCACTATATCGTCAAACTCGATGGATATCGTACATATGATCCAGATATTGAATACTTCATCGACTTTATCGATCCAGTTTCTGTAACTGAAGGTCCTAACTTCGGTGCAAAAGTTACTCTATCTGATGGATCTGGTGCTGGAGCTGCAAGATATGTTGATGAATTGACTGGTCAAGAAATTGATCACCTAGCACTAGTTAACTACCACCAGGCAACATATGGTACAACTCTAAAACTACGTCTACACAGACCATCTATTGTTAACTCTTCTTCTCACACTTGGGAATTTGCAGGTTCTGGTACTACTTACAATGCACTACCAGAAAACGGTGGTACTAAGATCGAAGCATTTGAGCAGGTATCACAAAACTATGGTCGTGTTTACTGCTCAGGTACTGACGAACTAGGTGACTTTAAGGTTGGTACATTCGCTCAGATTGAGAACAGAACTGGTAATATCACTTTCACGGGTACTGTTACAATTTCGGAAGTTGAATTCCTCAAACTGAGAGGTGGTGACGTTATTGTTACTGGTTTCGACGCATCCGATAGTCTTGGTGGTGCTAACGCAAGTAACTCTAAACTACCAACTCAGGCAGCGGTTAGAAACTTTATTATCAACAACCTGGGTCCATACCTCAACAAACCATATTCTACCAACCCAGTTCCTAGAGCACTGGTTGAACTTACCGACAGTGGTAAGATTAACATTGACCAGATCCCAGCACTCAGACCATTCAACGTCTATACTGTTGCTGATCAAACAGAAAGAACTTCTCTAGAAGGAGCACTTGCTGGTGACATTGCTATTCAACAGGATATCAGTGGTTCGTTTATTCTTAACAACGATAATGATAGTCTATTCCTAGGATTTGGTGTTGATCCTACTATCCAGTTTACACTCGGTGACGTATTCATCGGTGATGTATCTGGTGGTCGTTTGCAAGCAACTGAATATAGACAAGGTGTTGTCTACCAGATTGTTGTTACTGACGCTGGTTCTGGTTACATCACTCCACCAACAGTTAATATTTCTGGTGGAAGTCCACAAGCAGGTGCTGTTGGAGCACAAGCTACTGCACAAATTGCAGGTGGTCAGGTTGTTTCCGTTACCATCATTACTTCTAATGGATATAAGGGTGGTGTTGGATACACCACCGCTCCTACGGTTACCTTCTCTGGTGGTCTAGGTGCAAATGGTGTTTCTGCACAAGCAGATGCGAACATTGAAAGCAGACTATATGGCGACATTGTTAATAACATCAAGATGCTTGAAACTGATGCTATTAACAGTAGTGATACTGTACCAGTTGAGGTAGAAATTGACCGTGTTGTTAACACATCTGCTTCTGATATTAACAACTGGGTATCTCTTGCATCCACAAGTTTCTCCGCTGATCAGATTGTTTCTGGTATCATTTCGACCGCAAGATTGGCAAGCAATGACACCGCTGCAAACTCCTTCACCTTCCTAAGAGGTGACCAGTCTTATGCAGAAACAGTACAATCTATCAAGGGTGCAGAGACCAGATACTTCTATGCTCTGGCAGCAAATGCTGCTATCAATGCAACCACACTTGTATTTGATGATAATGGTGACATGTTGGTTGGACACACTCTTGCCACTGGTAATGGTATACAAGCAGGAACCTCGATCGATAGTGTATCTACGGACGATCAGACAACAACAATTACAATTGATCAACCACTAACTGCTGCTATTCCTGCAGGAACTCTACTGGAATTCAGCAGAGGTTCTTCTCCACTAATTTTTGACGCATCACTGCAAAGATCTGAGTTTATTGATCAGGTTATCATTCTTAATGGTGGTAGTGGATATGCTGCTGATCTTGGTGGTAACAACGTATTCTTTGACGTTGGTCTAGATGGTGGTAATGGTACAGGTCTGAAGGCAAATATCAGAGTTGATAATGGTGTAGTTACTAAAGTAACTGTTACTTCTCCTGGTTCTGGGTATGATACAGACTTTACGATTAGTCAGGATCCACCAGAAATTGGCGGTGGTAGCAACCTTCAGCTTGTAGCAAAGAGATCTACTGTTGCTAAGCAGTTTGCAAAC
>Ga0255751_10000452_pt1 | contig 38184 bp, 46 predicted proteins | sample 071ome_20_FD_179951 | JGI IMG/M metagenome (GOLD analysis project Ga0255751, IMG submission 179951) | Coastal salt marsh microbial communities from the Groves Creek Marsh, Skidaway Island, Georgia - 071412BT metaG (version 2) | ecosystem: Environmental > Aquatic > Marine > Intertidal zone >... | reverse complement strand
CCAAATGTACTTGATTCAGTCAATGTTAATGCATTAGTTGATGCTGGAATTACTAACTTGGTTGATGGAGCGCCAGCTTCATTAGATACACTAAACGAACTAGCCGCTGCTTTAAATGATGATGCTAATTTAGCATCAACTCTAACAGCTCAAATTGCTGCATTACCTGATTCTGCTCAAGTTTCAAGCATCATCACTTCAGACGTTGATAAAACTTTTGTTGATAACTTAAACATAGATGCTGATACACTTGATGGTCAGCAAGGTACATACTACTTAAATTATAATAATTTTACAAATCAACCTAGTATCCTTGATTCTGGGAATGTTACAAATATTGTAGATTCTGCTTATGTAAGAGCAAGAGGATGGGATTCTGCTAATACGACTTCATTGGTTGATAGCGCTTATGTATACGCCAGAGGATGGGATTCTGCTAATACAACCTCATTAATTGATAGTAACTATGTCGATGGAAGAGCAACCTCTAACGCAGGATTCGGGTTGTTTAATTTTGTGGCTACAGCTGATCAAACTGCATTTACTGGTGCAGATGCAGACTCTGCAACATTAGCATATACAGCCGATAATATTATGGCATTCTATAATGGTGTTCTTTTATTGCCGACACTTGACTATACTGCAACAGACGGAACAACATTTACTTTAACAGAAGGTGCTGATTCTGGCGCGAACATTACAATTGTAAAATTTGGTGCGGGTGCAGCTGGGTCAGTATCAGGTGTATCTTCTGGCCCAACACTATTTACAGCAGCCGGAATGGGCAATGTCTACCAAAACTTAGGAAGTAATTCTGGATCAAGTTTACCAGGTGGTTCTTTAGAATGGGGTTATGCATCAAGATCTGACTTTTATGATTCCGCTGGTGCAGGCGGTTGGTTCTTCGACTGGTGGGAACATCCTCAAGGCGTTGCAACCCCTCAGCCAGATTATACTGGTTTAGCACTTGCGCTTCCTAACGGTGATAATTCCCCAGGTGCTTATCAAGGTACTGAAGGTGACCTTACTTACGCAGCAAATTTACCTGGGATTTTCTTGGTAATAGAAGATGTTGATTTTTACGTTAGTGGAGTTCAGCAAACACAAGTACCAGGACCACTTTATATCCGCTCATCACGAAGTAGTGATTACAGTGGCGGGACACAAGGGGGCGGTGAAAACCACGTCTTCTTATCATTTCAAGCCCAATATCCTGTGCACGGAGGTTCAGCTGATTGGGCTGACTTTGGGGATTTATCAGCCATAAAAAATCAGCTCCAAGATGGTCCAGGCCTCGTCACAAGAATAGACTTTACTATTCGTGATACTAGTAGTGATACTACTGATTATAACGGTCTATATTATGGAAACGGCACAGATCCTTTATGGAATAATATTGGTGATAGATTTAGTATCATCAGAGGAGCTCGTAACACAAGTGAAGATTTCACTCGTAGAAATAGTGGGACCGCAACAGGTGAAATCGATGGATATGGAATTTCTGTAGAAAACCTCGGACCAGCAACTTAAAGGAATAATTTAAATGGTAACTAGAAATAGATATTTAGCTGATCTAGGTCATGCGATAGATAGTGCTACAGCAAATAATTATTTAACAGTAGATGATTCAGGCGCATCATTTGAAAGTATTCAATATTCTCAAGTTGTAAATGTTCCAAATATTTTAGATTCAGCTGATGTTATAAATGTTATAGACTCTGCTCATGTTAATGCAAGAGTAGATTTATCTGCATATTCAACAACAAGTTATGTTGATACTGAAATTAGCAATTTAATTGGCGGTGCACCGGCTAACCTTGATACTCTAAATGAATTAGCAGCAGCAATTAATGATGATGCGACATTCCAAACTACTATTACAAACCTAATTAATGCATTGCCTGATTCTGCACAGGTTTCAGCCATTATTACTTCAGATGTTGACAAAGCATTTGTAGACGCTCTAAATATCGATGCAGACACTCTCGATGGTCAACAAGGCACATATTACACAAACTATAACAACTTATCTAACACACCTAATGTTTTAGATTCAGCTCAAACTTTAGCTTTAGTTGCAGCTGCAGGAAACGTTACTCAAGCATATGTTGATAATGAAATAGCAGCTCTACCAGATTCTGCTCAAGTTTCAGGTATTATTACTGCTGATGTAGATAAAGCATTTGTTGATGCTTTAAATGTTGATGCAGATACTCTTGACGGTCAAGATGGAACATATTACTTAAACTATAATAACTTTACTAATACTCCTAATGTCCTTGATTCAGTCAATGTTAATGCATTAGTTAATGCTGGTATTGCTACCGTAGTAGACGCAGCTCCTGCTTCTTTAGACACATTGAATGAATTAGCAGCAGCGATTAATGATGATGCAGCATTTAATACGACTATTACAAACCTAATTAATGCATTGCCTGATTCATCTCAAGTATCTGGCATTATTACAGCTGATGTTGATAAAGCATTTGTTGATGCATTAAATGTAGATGCTGATACATTAGACGGCCAACAAGGCACGTACTATTTAGATTACACTAATACAACAAATAAGCCTAATATCCTTGATTCAGCTAATATTACAAGTATTGTAGATTCAGCTTATGTAAGAGCTAGAGGATGGGATTCCGCTAATACCTCTTCAGTAGTGGATTCAGCTTATGTGTTAGCTAGAGGATGGGATTCTGCTAATACTACATCATTAATAGATAGTTCGTATATTTCAGCAAGAGTTACACCAAACGCTGGACTTTCCACATTTACATATAACACAACATCAGGTCAAACTTCCTTCACCGGTGCAGATGCTAACTCTGCAACATTAGCATATAATACTGGTAGCATCTTAGTATTCTACAATGGTATTCTAATGAAAAGCGGAGATGACTATACTGCAACTGATGGAACAACAATTACGCTAACAGATGGTGCTGATTCTGGTGGTACAATGTCAATCTTTAACTTTGGTGTTGGACTTACTGGTTCAAGTGGAAGCGCTGTATCATTCTCTTGGGGCGGGGATAGATGGGTTCAATTTGGTGGTTGGCGTTCCCCTCTTGGTTCAGGTACAAATGAAAATAGTATGGAATATAATAGCATTTCTACACCTGGAACAACCTCTGACTTTGGTGATTTGACTCTTGATCGGTTTAGAGGTTCTACTGCGATGAGTGATACTAGTAGAGGTGTAATTGCAGGTGGTCGTAGTTCGACAACTACTCAGCAAATGGATTATATTGCCTTTGCTACTACAGGAAACGCTACATCATTTGGTCTTAGCAAACCTTCTTCTTCAGGAATATATGGTCACGCTTCCGTATGTGACGGAACATATGGCGTAATCGCTAATGCGGGATGGGATATCATTAATTTAACTAATACTTTACAGTATATTACAATTCAAACTACTGGCAACTCTGCAGACTTTGGTGACGTTGCAGTAAATACAGGTAATCCTTCATACATGGCTGGAGTGTCTAATGGAACAACTGGAGTATTTGCTGGAGGTAGACGATCACCAAATCGCGACCAAATGCAATACATAACTATAGCTACACAAGGTAACGCTACTGACATGGGTAATTTAACTTTAGCAAGAAGTGATATTGTTGGAGTAAGTGATACTACATATGGTGTCTTTATGGGCGGTGACGACCCAGACATCGGCCCGGCATTTAATACAATTGATTATATTACAATATCATCTACAGCAAATGCGACTGACTTTGGAGATTTGAACCAGGCTAGATCAAATGCAGCAGGTGCTTCAGATGGAACATACGGGGTTTATTTAGGCGGTGCACAAAATGAAGGTTTAGGGTATCAATATAATACTGTTCTTCAAATTAGCATTGCAACACCTGCAAATTCAACTCAGCAATCAAATGCAACTGCTAACTATAAAGCAGACCATTCAGCTGCTTCTGGAACACCATAATTTAAACATATATATAATTTCATATCATAACTAATAGGATTTTTCATAATGAGTGAAGAAATTGCAACAACTAAAGAAGAACAACAAACTACTTCTTTAATTATTAATGACCAAGTGACTTTTAACATGCCAACTGTGACAAAGGATGTTATTAATCCTGTCGCAGTTGCAAAAGTGAATGAAGGTCTTCCTGAAATGGATGCCAAAACAAGGCAGTTTGACAGAAACAATTCTCAAACCACCTTGTCTATGATGTCTATCACCATGCTCAACGGCCATTCGCCAATGAGAATGATGAGACAGACAATGGCTGAAACTGAAAAAAGAAAAATGGCTTTAGCTGAAGCTCAAGTAAGTCACGCAAAAGCTAGGAAACAAATTGATAAACTGCATGATATGTTGGAAAAAGATCCTGATGATGAGGTGCTACAAGCAAGATTAAGACTAGCTTTAGTTAGTATTACTAGTCTTGAAAGCAAAATTAATGGATCATTTAAAGACATTGCAACTTTGATTGATACGTATGAAGCGATTAAAGAAAAAAATGGTATTGATGATTGGGATGAAGAATCTTATGAACGTGAGGAAAAGCGTCACCATGTCCGCCGTAGTTTTGAACTTATGTATCGTAACTTAATGGATGGTGGTCGTGCTAGTACGTCTACTATTGAATATATGCAACAATATGGTGTGCACCCACAAGTAGGTCATGCTGAAGTAAGCGGTTATATTGCAAGTGTTAATCAGCGAATTGCAAATCACCAATTACTACACTCAAATGATTTAGAAGAATTTTTAGATAAAATGGCTGATAAGTATTACAAGAATGCAGATAAAACAACTGAGCGTATTTTTGGAAAAACTGATATTCTTAATACTGGTTATATGAATCTTTTACCAAAGAAAGAAGAAACAGAAGAAACCAAAGAGGAATAAAATGGCTGTTATTAAATATAAAATGACAATTAATGCTGCTGGAAGACGTGAAGTTCCAGGGTATGTCGATGATAGAGGGCACTGGGGCAATAAGCAAGGTTGGTTTATTGGCTGGGCTAATTTAGATGGATTATATTATATTCCAGCTGAAAATGCTGTGCCTTTAACTAGAGAAGAATTTATTACATATTGTACTGATTCTGGTCATACAACTCAACCTGAAGATTGGGAAGAGATAAATCCTGGTGAGACATGGGAAGCACCAGATTGTGGTGCATGGTATGATGCTTTCGTAGCTAAAAACGGATAATTTAAACTACTAGAAGTCTTACTATTATAAATACTAATAATAAGACTTCATAGTAGGATTTTAACATGGCCGGTCCATCATCACGAGAAACCTTAATTGAGTACTGCCTTCGTAGATTAGGTGATCCAGTAATTGAAATTAATGTTGACCCTGATCAATTAGAAGATCGTGTAGACGAAGCGCTACAGTATTATCAAGAGTTTCATTCAGACGCAACAGTTAAAACTTATTTGAAGCATCAGGTAACAGCCTCTGATGTTTCGAATGAGTATATTTCTGTTTCTGATAGTGTTATTTTTGTTAAAAAACTATTCCCCATTTCTTCATCATTTAATAACTCAATAAACTTTTTTGATATAAAATATCAAATGATGTTAAATGATATAGCTGATTTGCAAAATTTTGCGGGGGATTTAGCCTATTACGATCAAATGCAACAATACTTATCCCTTTTAGATATGAAATTAAATGGCACACCTCAAGTTAATTTTTCTAGAAGACAAGGTAGATTATACATCCACGGAGATTTCCAAGATAAAGATATTCAAGCTGATGATTATATAGTTGCTGAAGTTTTACAAATAGTAGATCCTAAAACACATACGTCAGTTTATGACGATATGTGGCTTAAATCATACACTACTGCGCTTATCAAAAGACAGTGGGGTGCAAACCTTATTAAATTTGAAGGTATGCAATTACCAGGTGGTGTACAATTAAATGGTCGTCAAATATTTGAAGACGCTTTAAATGATATTGAACGTCTTGAAGAAAGAATAAGACTTGAACAGGAATTGCCTGTAGATTTCTTTGTGGGGTAAGTTATGGCTATTAACCCATATTTTATGGATACCCAATCGCAACAGCATCTCTATGAAGACCTTATCATAGAGTCTGTTAAGATATATGGCCGCGATACTTATTACATTCCAAGAGAAATTGTAAGTTATGATGAATTATTAAACGAAGATATCCCTTCAAAATTTCCTCATGCATATAAAGTAGAAATGTATATTGATGACATCGATGGTTTTGGTGGTGAAGGTGATATATTTACAAAATTCGGCGTAGAAATAAGAGATGCTGCAACCTTTGTTGTATCAAGACGAAGATGGCGTCAAACTACATCTAGAAGTGAAATAGTTTGTGATAGACCAAGAGAAGGTGATTTAATTTATCTTCCTATGTCTAAATCACTATTTCAAATTATGCATGTAGAACATGAAGTTCCATTCTATCAATTAAATAATCTTCCAACATATAAAATGAGATGTGAGCTATTTGAATATAGCGGCGAGGATTTAGACACAGGTGTTCCAGACATTGATGGAATTGAAAGAAGTTACGCTTATACTTATGATTTACAATTAGATAGTTCAGGCGTTGGTGATGGATTCGAACTCAATGAAAATGTAACCATGACTCTTTCAACTGGAGTTGAATTAACAGGTGAAGTTTCAGCATGGTCAGATTCAGATAATGTTTTAAGCATTATTCATCTTGGAGCATCAGATGGAGATTACCATGAACCTCCAACTGGAGGAGTAGTCGTTGGAAGTATTGTTAGAGATTCTGATGGAAGTGGCACATCCATTTACTCTAGAGTCTTAATAAATAGTTGGTCTGAAGATAATAAGTTGGATGAAAGAGAACAAAACGAAATCTTTGAAGGTTTTGAAAATGATTTTCTTGATTTCACTGAATCAAATCCATTTGGAGATCCAAGCTAATGTTTGAATATTTTTATCATCAAAGAATAAGAAAGTCGGTTTCTATATTTGGGTCGCTATTTAATAATATTTACGTCGTAAGAAAAGCTAATGATGGAAGCTCTAATAGCCAGATTAAAGTTCCATTAGCATATGCACCAAAAGATAAGTATATTGCACGTCTTCAAAGTAATCCTGATTTATATAATGATACAAAGGTTGCATTAAAGCTTCCAAGAATGTCATTTGAAATCACTAGTTTACAATATGATGCTGAAAGAAAACTACCTAAAACAAATAATTTTAGAGTAAACAGCGGATCAAATACATCTTCAACAAAGTTTTTTACACCAGCGCCATATTTAATTAGCTTTCAAGTTAATGTGTATGCTAAAACGCAAGATGATGCTTTACAAGTTGTGGAGCAAGTCTTACCGTATTTTAATCCACAATATACATTATCCTTTAAACCGTTCAATGATTACCCAACTGTAAAAGAAGATATTTCTATTGCTATTCAAGGAGTAACTTTTACAGATGATTTTGAAGCAAGTTTAGAACAAAGAAGAACAATTATATACTCACTTGATTTTGAAATGAGGACAAATTTTTACGGTCCAATTAATGATTCGTCCATAATTAACACAGCCATCACGGATTTTTATATTATAGGTCCTGATTCTGATGGTAAAGTTTCAACTATCACTACAACTCCTACACCAGTTGGAGTAAGTCCTGATAGTGATTATGGTTTTAATAATGAAATAGAGACATACTATGAATGATTCTGATGAAAAAGCACATAATGATTTCGAACTAGCAAGACAAAATTATCACGATCTTATAGTAAAAGGTCAAGATGCATTAGACGATATGATGGAAGTTGCTAGGATGTCTGAACATCCAAGAGCATTTGAAGTATTGTCTACAATGTTGAAATCTATAGCTGATATCAATGGCGACTTAATTGCTCTTCACAAAAAGAAAAAAGAATATGATAGGCCAGATCCAAAAGCAATTGCATCTGGATCTACAACTAACAATTTATTTGTAGGTTCTACAACTGAATTACAAAGAATGTTAAAAGGTGCTAAAGAAGAAGTCGATAACGTAATTGATATAACAAGTAGAATTAAAGATGATCCAGAATGAAAGTTATCTAGGCAACCCAAACATTAAGAAAGATGGCGTTAGTCAAGATTGGACTAATGAACAGGTTGGTGAGTATGCTAAATGCATGCAAGATCCAGTGTATTTTGCTAGAACGTACTGTAAAGTTATTTCTCTTGATAGAGGCTTAGTTCCATTTGAACTTTATCCATATCAAGAAAGAATGTTTAAACAATTTAATGAGCATAGGTTTAATATTGTTTTGGCATGTCGCCAATCTGGTAAATCTATTTCATCAGTTGCTTATATTTTATGGTATGCGATTTTCAATCCAGAACAAACTGTTGCGGTGTTAGCTAACAAAGGTGCAACAGCGCGTGAGATGATTGGGAGAGTCACTCTAATGCTTGAGAATCTCCCTTTCTTTTTACAGCCAGGGTGTAAGTCCGTTAATAAAAGTAGTTTAGAGTTTAGTAATAACTCTAAGATAGTTTCTGCTTCTACATCTGGATCGTCTATTCGTGGTATGTCAGTAAACCTACTTTATTTAGACGAATTTGCTTTTGTTGAAAGAGCTGGAGAATTCTACACATCAACATATCCTGTTGTTTCTTCCGGTAAAGATACTAAAGTTATAATCACCTCAACAGCTAATGGGATTGGTAATGTCTTTCACAAGATATGGGAAGGCGCAGTACAAGGAACAAATGAATATAAATCTTTTAGAGTTGATTGGTGGGATGTTCCTGGAAGAGATGAAAAGTGGAAAGAGCAAACAATTGCTAACACGTCTCAAATTCAGTTTGATCAAGAATTTGGAAATACTTTCTTTGGTACAGGCGACACATTAATTAATGCCGACACCTTATTATCTTTACGTAGAAAAGACTATAAAATGATAACAAAAGAAGGTGTTAAAATTTATGAAGAAGCTGATAGAAAACATAATTATATTATGTTAGTTGATGTTGCGAAAGGAAGAGGACAGGACTATTCTACATTTAACGTAATCGATATTAGCTCTAAGCCATTTAAACAGGTTGCTGTATATCGCAACAATCTTATCTCTCCATTACTCTTCCCTAACATTATTTATAAAATAGCGAAATCCTACAATGAAGCTATGGTCGTCATAGAATCTAATGATGCTGGACAAGTTGTTTGTAATGGCTTATATCATGATTTAGAATATGAAAATATGTTTGTAGAATCTACAATTAAATCAGATTCTCTTGGAATTAATATGACAAGAAAAGTGAAAAGAATTGGTTGTTCAGGTATAAAAGATTTACTTGAAGAAAATAAACTAGATATTGTAGATGAAGATACTATATTAGAAATTTCAACCTTTATTGCTAAAGGTCAATCTTACGAAGCTTCTGATGGAAATCATGACGACTTAATGATGAATCTTGTCTTGTTTGGTTACTTTATTGGTACAGTTTATTTTGGTGAGCTTACTGATATTGATATAAAACAAATGATGTTTGAACAAAGAATGGAAGAAATTGAAAGAGATACTGTTCCATTTGGTTTTTATGACAATGGATTACAAGATATACCAGAAAAGAAAAAAGATGATCCGTGGCAATTAGAGTACGAAGATGAATTGTTTCTTAATTTTTAAAAATTATAAATAGTTATAATTGAATATTCGTATTATGTAAAAAACTTATAATTGCTTTAATGGAAAAGGAAGAGACACATGGCAGTAAATCCATCAGCGTCTCCGGCAGTAGTCGTAAGAGAAGTAGATCTTACTAGTGTTGTTCCAGGAATTACTACACCGGCCGCAGGCTATGTTGGTAATTTTAGCTGGGGCCCCGCAGAAGAATTAACTCTTGTATCAGATGAAACCGGACTCGTAAGTACTTTTGGCGCACCATCTGCGACAAATACTATTGATTTTCACTCTGCTGCATACTACCTGAAGTATTCAAATGATCTTTACGTAGTAAGACAGTTAGGTACATCCGCTGCAAACGCCTATGATTCAGCATCAGGTAGTTCAGCACCCGTTATTAAAAATGAAACAGATTTTGAGAACCAGCAATCTGCACTAGATTCAGACGGCCATACTTGGGTCGGAAAATATGCAGGCGCGTTGGGTAACTCAATTAAAGTTTCAGTAGTAGCACAATCAGCAAACGATGCTGATTTCACTGCTTGGACATACGCATCTGATTTTGATGCAGCTCCAGATTCAGATGAAATCCACGTTGCTGTTATTGATGAAGACGGTGATATTTCAGGAACAGCTGGAACTGTTCTAGAAACTTTCGCATTCTTATCAACATCAACATCAGCGAAAAATGCAGACGGCTCTACAAACTATGCAAATGATGTTATTAATAATAACTCTGCATATGTATGGGCAGTGGGCGCATTAACATCTCCAACAACCGGTGACACTAGTTTATCTAGTGGCGCAAATGGTGCAGCTTTAACAGGTGGCCAGATTGCAACAGGCTGGGATAAGTTTGAAGATGTTAATACTGTAACAGTAGATTTCTTAATTGCACCAGGAATGTCTAGTGCTGTGGACCAAACAACAGTTGTAAATGACTTGACTAGAATTGCTCAGTCAACTCGTAAAGATTGTATTTGTGTTACATCACCAAACAGAGCGGCTGTTGTTTCAAATGCAGGTTCAGAAGTTGCAGATATCGTATCAGGTGTCGCAAACTTTACACGTTCATCTTACTTAGTTGTAGATGGAAACTATCTGAAAGTGTATGACAAATATAACGACAACTACATTCATATTCCTGCTGCGTCTTCTACAGCTGGTATCATGGCTGCATCGCATACAAATGCTGCACCTTGGTTCTCACCAGCAGGCACAAGACGTGGTCAATATTTAGGAATCACATCTCTTACCTATAATGCCAATAAAGCAAATAGAGATACACTATACAAAGCAGGTGTTAACCCTATTTCAAATATTCCAGGTCAAGGAATTTTGTTATATGGTGATAAAACACACCTAGCAAGACCATCAGCGTTTGATAGAATCAACGTTCGTAGATTGTTCTTAACTATTGAAAGAGCTATCGCAGAAGCAGCTAAGTCTGTAATCTTTGAATTCAATGATGAATTTACAAGAGCAGAATTTACTGGAATCGTTGAGCCATTCTTAAGAGAAATCCAAGGCGCTCGTGGTATCACCGACTTCAGAGTTGTTTGTGATGAATCAAACAATACCGCTGCAGTTATCGATAGAAATGAATTTGTTGCAAGCATCTTCATTAAACCAGCCCGTTCAATCAACTACGTAACTCTAAACTTCGTAGCTGTAAGAACTGGTGTTGAGTTTGAAGAAGTTGTCGGCGCGGCAACAGTATAAGTAGCACTGAGGAGATTAAAACATGGCTATTCTTAGAGTAGACGATTTCAAAGCTGCCTTAAAAGGTGGTGGTGCTAGACCCAATCTGTTCCAGGCAACGGTGACGTTTCCTGGTGCGGTAAACGCAGGCGGTAACATTGGACTTACAACATTTATGTGTAAGGCAGCTCAGATTCCTGCTTCTGTGATGACACCGATTCCAGTTGGATTCCGTGGTCGTCAAATTCAAGTTGCAGGTGATAGAACGTTTGAGCCTTGGACAGTATCAATTATCAATGATACAGACTTTACTGTTCGTAACTCAATGGAACGTTGGATGAATGCTATTAATGCGCACTCAGCAAATACTGGATTAACTAACCCAGCATCATATCAATCAGATCTGTATGTTGATCAGTTAGATAAAGATGGTTCAGTGTTGAAAAAGTACGCATTTAGAGGGGCATTCCCAACAAACGTCAGTGCCATTGATCTAGCATATGACAATAATGATACTATTGAAGAGTTTACAGTTGAGTTCCAGATTCAATACTGGGAAGCAATTACTACTTCGTAAATATCGAATAAATAAAAGAATGGAGGGGAGAAATCTCCTCCAATCATTAGTTTAAGGAATTATTATGGCAGAAGATAATAGTATCAAATTATTTGGGTTTGAGATTAAAAGATCAAGCCAAGATAAAAAAGAAGAGAAACAAAGAGTTTCAATTGTTCCACCATCAGATGATGATGGAGCAGGATATGTTACTGCATCTGCTGCCGGTCATTATGGTCAATATGTAGACATTAATGGCGATCAAGCAAAAGATAATCACCAATTAATTATGAAGTACCGTGGCATTTCTATGCACCCGGAAGTTGATATGGCAATTGAAGATATTGTAAATGAAGCAATTGTAACTGGTGGATTAGAAAAACAAATAGAAATTGTTTTAGATAAAGTAAAAGCACCGGATAATATTAAAAAGACTATTTCCGAAGAATTTGATAATATTTTAAATTTATTAAATTTTGGTGACTCTGGCCATGATCAATTTAGACGTTGGTATGTTGATGGAAGACTATATCATCACCTAGTTGTAAATGAACAAAATCCAAAAGCTGGAATACAAGAAATACGCTATATTGATTCTATTAAAATTCGTAAAGTAAAAGAAATTAAGAAAAGAAAAGATCAAGCAACTGGTGCTTCTATTGTAGATAAAGTTGATGAATACTTTATTTACCAAGAAAAGCCTGGATCACAAAATACTGGTGTGAAAATAAGTGCAGATTCTATTAGCTATGTAACATCTGGAATGTTAGATGAATCTCGTAAAAAAGTTATTTCACACTTACATAAAGCTATTAAGCCTGTTAATCAATTGAGAATGATGGAAGATTCTCTTGTTATTTACAGACTTGCTCGAGCACCTGAACGTAGAATTTTTTATATTGATGTAGGCAATTTGCCAAAAGGTAAAGCTGAAGAATACATGACAAATATCATGGCCAAGTATCGCAATAAACTTGTTTATGATGCTGATACTGGCAACATTAAAGATGATCGTAAACATATGTCAATGCTTGAAGACTTTTGGCTTCCTCGTAAAGAAGGTGGTCGTGGTACTGAGATCTCAACATTACCTGGAGGTGAAAATCTTGGGCAGATTGAAGATATTATATACTTCCAAAAAAGAGTATATCGTGCTCTAAACGTTCCAGTAAATAGATTAGAACAAGAGTCTGGATTTAATCTTGGTAGAACAACAGAAATTTCTAGAGATGAAATTAAATTTCAGAAATTTATTGATAGATTAAGAAATAAATTTTCAAATCTTTTCTTAGGAATCTTAAAAAAGCAGTTGATTCTTAAAAATATTATAACTGAAAATGATTGGAACCAATGGAAGTATGATATTATAATTGATTACGCTCAAGATAATCATTTTTCAGAATTAAAAGACTCTGAAATTTTAAGAGAAAGACTTCAAACATTAGATCAAATGGCGCAGTATGTTGGAGAGTACTTCTCAAAGGAATATGTTATGAAAAATGTTTTGAAATATAGTGAAGAAGATATTAAAAATATAGAAAAACAAATTGCAAGTGAACCTGAGCCTGAGCCCAGAGAAGAATAAATTATGTCTGATACAGTTAAATACATAACTGACACTGGAGTTTCAGGCAGTGTTGGTAATAACACACTTCTAACTTTAAATTATAATATAAGCTATATTGATTTAGCAGCATCGCTTTATCAACCATATGATCCGTTAAATGTTAGAGGCTGGTTTGCTGATGTAGTTAACTTTAATGGTTACCACTTATCTAATCAATATAGTTTAAGAATATATCTTAATCAAGGACAAACTGCCACTATTAAAATTACGACTGGAACTTCTAGAAGTATTAGTAATTTAGTTAATGGACAATTCATTAGATTAGATGAAGAAATTACATTTAATATCACAAGAGAAATATACACTCCAGATGATTCTGATTCTTCTCCAGTTGTAATAGATTCAGATGTTCTTCCAATAAATACTGATTTTGGTGTTACTGATGCAGTAAACACTATTGTTGATTCAGATTATATAACTAGTAAATTAGGTGTTGAATTTCCACTTGATGGTGGAGAATATGACTCGGGCGACTAATTTATGCTCGTTAAAATTATGTTTTATATAAATAAATCCAAATAGGAGATTAAAATGGCTAGTATTGAAAATTTTATTGATGCAATGATTGATAAAGATCATGTTCGTTCAAACGAAATGTTTGCTGATATTATAGGCCAAAAAGTAGATGCCGCTTTAGATGCTGAAAAAATTGCAGTAGCAAGTCAAGTGTTTAATGGTGTTGAATTTGAAGATGAAAATATTTCTGACGAAGATTTAGAAGCTGCAGCATATGAAGCTTTAAATGATGAAGAGTTTACAGAATATGAATTTGATGATGATTTTGAAGAAATTCAAGATATGAATCAAGAAACTAAAATCGATGCTATGTCTGACGAAGAGTTAGAAGATGAAACAGTTTAATGAACTACGTGAAAATGTAGTTTATAATAAAAAGCTTAGCGGTGTTCCCGTTAAGATTGTAAAAAAGATGAATAAATTTATTGTCCACATTGATGGTGATAAATTAGATTCATATGCTTCTCAAAAAGAAGCAGAAAAAATGGCGGCTGAGTTCGTCAAACAATATAAAGGTTAAAACTATGAAGCTGATTGCAGAATACTTAGATCAAGAATTAAATGTAATCACCGAAGCTAATAGCAACGGTGAGAAGTCATATACTATTGAAGGTATTTTTGCTCAAGCTGAAGGTAAAAATCGTAACGGCAGAATATATCCTAAGCCAATTATGGAAAAGGCTGTTGATAAATACGTTACAGAACAAGTTAATACCAAACGTGCAGTTGGAGAATTAAACCATCCTGATGGTCCGACTGTAAATTTGGATAAAGTATCTCATCGCATTACTGAACTCAATTGGGACGGAAATAATGTGATGGGTAAAGCGCTTATCCTAGACACTCCAAACGGTAAAATCGTAAAAGGTTTATTAGATGGTGGTGTTCAACTAGGCGTTTCGACTCGTGGTATGGGAACTCTCGAGCAGCGTAACGGTGCAATGTATGTTAAAGATGATTTTCTTCTTAACACAGTAGACATTGTACAGGATCCATCTGCACCTGATGCATTTGTTAATGGAATTATGGAAGGTGTTGAATGGATTTGGAATAACGGTGTTATTGAAGCTCGTGAAATTGAAAAAATGGAGACTGAAATTAAAACAGCATCACGCACTGACCTCTATGAGACACAGGTTCGTGAGTTTAAAAATTTCCTCTCGTTGATAAAACAAAAAATGTAAGGAGTCAAGTATGACTGATCAAATCCAAGACCAGGATCTTGAGCTCGATATCGAAAACAACGAAGTTGAGATTGAAGAAGCTCAGGCTCACGATCCTAAGAATGCTGAATCACAATCAGTAGCGTCTGTCAAATCCGCTGAAGGTGCAGGTAAAACTGCAACAAAGCGCAAAGGCGATAAAACTGGTGGCGATGCAATGCAAAAAGCATCTGCTGGTGATCCAGAAAAAGCAACTGCATCAGTAAAAGATGCTGGTGCTCAGCCTAAAGAAGCATACGACTTCTCTGACGATTTGGAAGCATTGGTTTCTGAAGAGGCAACTCTTTCAGAAGGTTTTAAAGATAAAGCAGCGCTTATCTTTGAAGCAGCCATCAATTCAAAAGTTGGTGAAGCAGTAGAGCGTCTTGAAGAGCAGTATGCTCAAGAGCTGGAAGAAGAGATCACAAGAACAAAAGAAGATCTCGTAGAGAAAGTCGACAACTACCTAAACTACGTTGTTGAAAACTGGATGGAAGAAAACCAACTTGCTATCCAATCTGGACTACGTGCTGAGATTGCAGAAGGGTTCATGAATTCATTGAAAGATCTATTCACTGAATCTTATATCGAAGTGCCAGAGTCTAAAGTCGACCTAGTTGACGACCTAGCAGACGAAGTTAAGGAACTTGAAGAACAGCTTAACAAACAAACTGAGAAGAATATCGAAATGAAAGAAGCACTAGAAGAACTAGTGCGTAAAGACATCATTCGTGAAGCTTCAAAAGATTTGGCTGAAACTCAAGTTGCTAAACTAGAATCATTAGCTGAAGGTGTTGAGTTTGAAGGACCTGAAGAGTTTGCGACAAAAATCGCAACTTTGAAAGAATCATATTTCAAATCAGACGCAGTTGAATCAGTTGTAGCAGAAGAATCAGAAGATGATTCTGAAGCAGACGCAGTTGAAATCAACGAGTCAATGGCACAATACTTAACAGCTATTCGCAAAACATCTAAATAAGGAAGTCCAAAATGGAAATTAATGTTAATGCAAATCAATTGATGGAAAAATGGGCGCCAGTTCTTAATGAAGAATCAGCTGGTAGCATCAAAGATGCCCATCGTAAAGCAGTTACTGCAATCGTTCTAGAAAACCAAGAGAAAGCACTTGCAGAGCAAGGCATGATCGCTGAAGCAGTACCTGGAAACAACACAACTTCAGCAGCTAACTGGAATCCAATTCTGATTTCATTAGTTCGCCGTGCAATGCCAAACATGATGGCATACGACGTATGTGGTGTTCAGCCAATGTCAGGCCCAACAGGCTTGATCTTTGCAATGAAATCACGCTACGACGGTGGTTCAACTGGAAACACTGAAGCGCTATTCAACGAAGCAAACACAGGCTTCTCAGGCGATTCAGGTTTCTCACAGCCAGCTGACGGTTCAGGCCTAGCAGGCGCAACTGACTCAGACTCATCTGCAGACGATGATCGTGCAACTGGCCTAGCCGGTGGGGCGATGCCAACAGCTTCTGCTGAAGGTCTAGGTTCAACAGGTGCCGGTCCTGCATCAAGCTTCAACGAAATGGGTTTCACCATTGAGAAAGCAACAGTCACAGCGAAAAGCCGTGCATTGAAAGCAGAGTACAGCCTAGAACTAGCACAAGACTTGAAAGCAATTCATGGTCTTGATGCAGAATCAGAATTGGCAAACATCTTGTCAACTGAGATTCTAGCTGAAATCAACCGCGAAGTAATTCGTACAATCAACTCACAAGCGAAAACAGGTGCTGGTACATCTAACACAGCTGTTAACGGTATCTTCGATTTGCAAACAGATGCAGACGGTCGTTGGTCAGTTGAAAAGTTCAAAGGTTTGATCGTACAACTAGAGCGTGAAGCGAACACAATCGCAAAAGAAACACGCCGTGGACGTGGTAACTTCATCATTACTTCTTCAGACGTTGCTTCTGCATTGTCTGCAACAGGTATGTTGGATTACGCTCCAGCGATGTCAACAAACTTGAACGTTGATGACACAGGCAACACATTCGCAGGTGTTCTAAACGGTCGTACTCGTGTATACATCGACCCATACGCAACTGTTGATTACATCACAGTTGGTTATAAAGGTACTAACCCTTATGACGCTGGCGTATTCTACTGCCCATACGTTCCACTAACAATGGTGCGTGCGGTTGGTGAAGATAACTTCCAGCCAAAAATTGGTTTCAAAACTCGTTACGGTATGGCGTCAAACCCATTCGTAGGCAACACACCAGCAGATGGTCTTGCAGCAGCGAAATCAAACCAGTACTACAGAATCTTCCGCGTAGACAACATTTTGGGTGCATAAACCAAGAGTTACGGAAATTACTAGGGGGCTTAACGGCCCCCTTTTTTTGTATAAATAAACTATATTAAAATAGGTTTATCGATGGCTACAAACATTTCACAACAAACTAGTTTTACAGATAACTTTAATTATTTGAAACCTACTAATTTTTCTATAAAAATTGATAATAAAAGGTTTCGTAATTTACAGTTTTTTGCTAGTACTGTTTCGCATCCAGGAGTCTCTGTACAAGCTCCTACTATAGCTATACCAAGATTACAAAACCTCTCAGTGCCCGGTGACACGTATACTGTTGATGAATTATCAATGGACATATTGCTAGACGAAGATATGGCCTGTTATATAGAAATGTATAACTGGCTCAATACAACAGTTCAACATAACTATGAATCGCAGATTGATAGATTAGGAGACGGCTATATACCAGAAACTGATATAGTTGTTAGTATTCTTTCTAGCCATAATAACACTGTCAAAAAAATAAAATATGTAGATTGCGTTCCTACTTCTATAGGAGCTCTCACATTACAATCATCTTTAGCTGATGATTCACCAATCACCTTTCCCATAACATTTAGAACGAGTTATTTCGAGATTTTATAGTATGTTAAATGATAATGATAGTATTGAAAAAAGTGTAAGAAAACATAGAGCTTTAATTTTATTTGCAAATAAACGAACTGGCAGTAAATCATTAATTAAATGGTTTTACAACGGCCATAAAATTTATGTTGACTATGATCGTCTTATTGAAGCTGTTAAATCTTTAGGATATATTGTAAACGAAGAAGCTGAAAGATATAATCTTTTTGGTAAAGACGGTTTGTTTTGGGACGTAACAAATCAATTTTTAAAAGATAATAATCGTGAAAAATTAGATTATGCTGTAAAAGTTATTTTATCTTATAGAGCTAGTCACCGAACATTATTAGAAGACATTCCGTTAGAGTTAGTAGATTCTATTACTAAACAAACGAACGAGTTTCATTCAAGTATATTATTGCTTACAAGAAGAAAATCTATTGAACGTCTTACTTCTCTTTGGTACACACAACAAGCGAAGTTGAAAGAATTTGAAGATGTAAAAACATTTGATCCAGAAAAATTTAAGCCTAAAAGAATGGATTTAGATTATTTAGTTGATCAAGAAAAATATGCTAGATATTTAAATGCTGAAACATGGAAAATTTTACATCGCTATAAACCTAGGTTTGTACATTTATCCTATGAAGATTTCTATAGAAGTTCAGATGTTACAATATTAAACTTAGCTTTGAAATGGTTATTCTATAACATTTGGGATTTTCAAAAGTTGCATGAAACCGGCCATTTTAATTTAAATAAATATTACATGGATCAGAAAAATATTGATAAGCTTGAAAACATGTTAAAGGATATTGAGCGTCCTACATTTTCAAATGTTCATGTTGATATATGATGGAGCATTGATTGTTAAATATAGAAAATGTATTGAGTGAGTGGCAAAATGATAGTGTTATTAATCAGTCACAATTAGATAAGTCATCAGTAGATACTGCAAAATTACATGCTAAATATTTGCAATGGCTTTCTCTAGCAAAACTTCATTTAAAAAAAGCGCAGATGAATCAAAAAACACTTTTAAAAGAAAAGTGGTTGTACTATAATGGAAAGATGTCACAAGAAGAAATAGAGTCTAGAGGATGGGATTATGATCCATTTGACGGATTAAAAGTTATGAAAGGTGATATGGATTATTATTATGATTCAGATAAAGATATTCAGCAGAGCGAAGAAAAAATAACCTATTACAAAACCTTAGTAGAAACTTTGCAAGAAATAGTAGAAACGCTGCGCTGGAGACATCAAACAATTGGAAACATAATAAAATGGAAGCAGTTTGAAGCCGGTGGATAAATTAATACTTCAAAAGAAAAATGAAGCAACTATGTTGGTAGGTTGTGATTATGGTATAGGTGCAGAACTTTCAGAATTTTTCTCGTTCTTTGTGCCTGGCTACAAATTCATGCCTAGCTATCGAAATAAAGTATGGGATGGTAAAATAAGATTATTTAATCAAGCATCTCAAGAAATGCCATTAGGTTTACTTCCATATGTAAATGAATTTTGTGAAAAAAGAAATTATGAAATAGATTATGAAGATAGTGAGTATGGCTATCCGCACCAAGTAAATGAAGTAAATCCAAAAGAAATAATGTCTTTCATCGAAAGCTTAGACTTGCGTAGTAGAGGTGAATCTATAAAAATTCGTGATTATCAGTTTGATGCTATATGTGAAGGAATTAAACGTAAAAGAGCGGTATTACTTTCGCCTACAGGATCAGGAAAATCACTTATCATTTATGTAATAATGAGATGGTTTCTAGAACACCATGATCAAAAAGCTCTTGTTATTGTACCAACCACATCATTAGTAAGACAAATGTATTCTGATTTTGAAGACTATTCTTCTCATGACCAGTCATTTATATCAAATGAAGAATGCCATGTGATTTATTCTGGCCAGCCAAAAACAAATATACAAGAACGGGTTTTTATTAGTACTTGGCAATCTATTTACAAATTGCCAGTAACATGGTTTGAACAATTTGGTGTAGTGTTTGGCGATGAATGTCATGGGTTTAAATCTAAATCATTAACTTCAATTATGAATAAAGCGCGTAAAGCATCATACCGTTTTGGAACTACCGGCACTCTTGATGGAACTCAGACCCACCAGCTAGTACTCGAGGGACTTTTTGGTAAGGTGTTTAAAGTTACTACAACCAAGACATTGCAGGATAATGACACGTTAGCACCTCTAAATATTTTAATGGTTGTACTTGATTATGATGAAGAAACGAAAAAAGTTTTCGGCAGTAAAACATATCATGATGAAATTGATTTTATTGTAAAGAATGAAAAAAGAAATAATTTTATACGTAACTTGGCACTAGATCAAACTGGTAATACGCTTGTATTATTTCAATTTGTTGAAAAGCATGGTAAAGTTTTATTTGATTTAATTGAATCTAAAGCTGATATAAATAGAAAGGTATTCTTCGTTTCAGGTAATACCGAAGCCTCAGATAGAGAAGCTATTAGAAAAATAACAGAAGGCCAAAAAGATGCGATTATCGTCGCTAGTCTTGGGACTTTTAGTACTGGGATTAATATTCGCAATCTTCATAACATTATCTTTGCTAGTCCATCCAAGTCTCAAATTAAAGTCTTGCAGTCAATTGGCCGGGGACTTAGAAAATCAGAAGATGGTAGGACTACGCAGCTCTTTGATATTGCAGACGACTTGCACTGGAAATCAAGAAAAAACTATGCCTTAGTTCATGCCGAGGAAAGATTAAGGATATATAAAAATGAGAAATTTAAATGCAACGTGTACAAAGTAAAAATGTAATGCTAAGACAAATTAAATTAACTAATGGTGAAGAAATTATTTGTAAGCTTTTGAATACAGAAGATAGTAAAGAAACCGGTGAGATTTTAGTTAATGATTGTTTACGTTTGCATAAAGTAGAGATAAATCGAAATATCCAATATCATACTTTTAGACCTTGGATGATAATGAAAGATGAAGTTCAAGATGTTATATCAATAAACACTATGCATATTGTAGCGATGTGTATACCATCTATTGAATTAAAAACACAATTTAAATTAGCTTTAAGAGATATAAAAGAATCAGCTAATGAAAAAGAACATTATTCTTTAGACGATTGGATGAAAAAATTAGATGAAATGCAAACCGCGACTGAATATGATATGATTGACGATGGCGATTCTAATGGTAAAGTAATTTCGTTAGCAGAATATAATAAAGACAAGTTACACTAGTATCTCCACCCACCACAAAAGGTACTCTATTATTATACCATATCTGGCGCGAGTGTAAACCCCTAAAATGCAATATTATGAAAAAAAAGTTGTTTACATTTGCTAATTTTTATGATAGAATATAATTAATTGATTGGAGTGATTATGGCAAAAAAATCTAAGAATGTACATTATGTGAATAATAGTGAATTTTCTCTCGCTATTGTGGAATATGTAAAATCAGTAAACCTTGCTAAAGAACAAGGCACAGAATTACCAATTGTTCCTGATTACATTGCAATGTGTTTTCTAAAAATTGCTGAAAATCTTTCTCATAAATCAAACTTTATTCGTTACACTTATAGAGAAGAAATGGTAATGGATGCTGTTGAAAACTGTCTTAAAGCTGTAGAAAATTACAACATTAATGCTACAACAAGAACAGGTAAGCCGAATGCGTTTGCTTATTTTACACAAATTATTTGGTATGCTTTCTTAAGAAGAATTCAAAAAGAAAAGAAACAACAAGAAATCAAACAAAAATATATGTCACAATCAGGCGTAGAAGCATTTATTATGCTAGGCGATGAAGAAGGTGGCGGAATTGTTGCTTCTCATTTTGTTGATGTACTTAAAGATCGTATTGAAAAAGTTAAAATATACGATACTGAAATTAAAGAATTTACTAAAAAAGAAAAAGTTAAAAAGAAAAATAGATTAGCTGATTCTAATCTAGAGGAATTTTTTGAAGAATGAAAATAGCTATCTTGAATGATACGCACTGCGGAATACGTAACAGTTCCGAAGTGTTTCTAAATAATGCTGCTAAATTTTATGATGAAATATTTTTTCCATACTGCAAAGAACATGATATTAAGCAAATCGTTCACTTGGGCGATTACTATGATCATCGTAAGTTTGTTAATTTTAAAGCTCTCAATCATAACCGTAAACATTTCTTAGATAAATTAAGAGATTATGGCATGTCTATGGATATTATTCCAGGCAACCATGATACATACTATAAGAACACAAATGACTTGAACTCTTTAAAAGAGCTTCTTGGTCATTTTATGAATGAAATTCATATTATTATGAAGCCAACAGTCATGGATTATGACGGATTTAAATTGGCAATGCTCCCTTGGATTACTTCAGAAAATTATGATGAATCCATGAACTTTATTAAGAACTGTAAAGCCGATTGGCTAGGTGGACATCTTGAACTCAATGGATTTGAAATGATGCGAGGTGTTCGAAATACTCATGGTATGGATCATAAGCTTTTTTCTCGTTTTGAAAAAGTTTTAACAGGTCATTATCATGTCGGTTCAATACAAGATAACGTACATTATCTTGGTTCTCAAATGGAGTTTTTCTGGAGTGATGCGCATGACCCAAAATATTTTCACGTTCTTGACACATCTACAAGAGAACTGGAAAGAATACAAAACCCTCATACTTTGTTTCATCGTATTCGTTATGACGATGATGGGTATGACTACACTAATTATGACGTATCTCAAGCTGATGGCAAGTTTGTAAAAATAGTTGTAGTAAATAAATCTGACCTATTTACATTTGATCGATTTGTTGATAGAATACAGAATAGGCCAATACATGAACTTAAGATTGCTGAAAACTTTAGCGAGTTTGTTGGTGAAAATGTAGAAGATGAATCAGTTTCATTAGAAGATACAGAAACACTTCTTGATAGTTATGTTGATGCGGTGGAAACTGACTTAGATAAAGACCGTATAAAAATTAGTATGAAAAAATTATTGACAGAAGCACAGGCTCTCGAAATCGTATGATTACCTTTAAAACTTTACGTTGGAAAAATTTCCTAAGTACAGGAAATAATTGGACAACAGTCGATCTTAATAAATCTCGTTCCACACTTATTGTGGGTCAAAATGGTGCTGGTAAATCTACTATGTTAGATGCCTTATCATTTGGTTTATTTGGACGAGCTCACCGTAATATTAATAAGCCTCAACTTGTTAATACAATTAACAATAAAGATTGTAAAGTTGAAGTTGAGTTTACAATAGGTAAATCTATCTTTAAAGTCGTACGTGGTATTAAACCAAACATTTTTGAAATTTGGAAGAATGGTGACATGATTAATCAGTCATCTCATTCCAAAGAGTACCAGAAGGTCCTTGAACAAAACATCATTAAGCTTAATCATAAAAGCTTCCATCAGATTGTTGTATTGGGCTCCTCCTCCTTCATTCCTTTCATGCAGCTACCAGCACAGCATAGACGGGATGTTATCGAGGACCTTCTGGACATTAATATTTTTTCAAAAATGAATATTATTGTCAAAGAAAAAAATATTTCTTTAAGAGATAAGTTAAAAGAGATTGGATACTCTTTAGAGCTAACAAAGGAAAAGATAGAGCTTCAGAGAAAATATATCCGTGAAGTAGAGGATTTAAGTAATGATCAGATTGAAAGTAAAGAAGCAGAAATCTCAACAGCAGAGGAAGAAATTAAATCCCTCAATGATGCTAATGTCATCCTTTCAGAAGAAATTGAACAGCTTTCCACCGGCCTCGAAGAAGGTCTCAAAAAGAACAACGATAAGAAGCAGACGCTATTACACTACAAAGCTGAGTTCAATCAAAAAATCAAGACCCTCGTCAAGGACTCGAAGTTTTACGAGGAAAATGATACATGCCCCACATGTTCCCAAGATATTGATTCAGAGCTTCGATCGGAGAAACTCGCCACCGCCAAATCCAAAGCATCAGAGATACAGAAAGCTTTGGATGATGTCGCTGAGCAGTCGACTATTGTGGAAGATGCTCTTGGACGGCTCAACACCTCCTCTGATGAAGTCAGAACAAAAACCGCATCTATATCTGGTAACAATAGAGAAATCGTACGGTTGCAAGGACAGATTCGAAATCTCACCGATGCCATATCAAAAATACGCGGCAATGATGGTGATGTAGCAAAGTCAAGAACTGACTTACAGGAATTGAGTTCTGAAAAAGATAAATTACTAGAAGAAAAATTATCTGTAAATGAGGAATACTCTTACAACAATGTCATTAGTGAAATGCTAAAAGACACTGGTATTAAGACAAAAATCATTAAGCAATATCTTCCAGTTATTAATAAGTTAACAAATCAATATTTACAAGTGTTAGATTTTTTTGTCCACTTTAACTTAGACGAATCATTCCAAGAAACTATTCGTTCACGACACCGTGATAGTTTTTCTTATGATTCTTTTTCTGAAGGTGAAAAGCAACGTATTGACTTAGCATTACTGTTCACTTGGCGACAAATTGCTAAAATGAAAAATTCAGTATCTACAAATCTTCTTATTCTTGATGAAACATTCGATTCATCTCTTGATCATGACGGTGTAGATAACCTTATTAAAATTCTTTATACTTTAGACGATGATACAAATGTATTTGTAATATCGCATAAAGGCGAAATACTTGATGGTAAATTTAAAGATAAGATAGAATTTTACAAAGATAAAAATTTCAGCAAAATGAAATTTAATGGTTCCCAAATCGAAGAATCTGTGGTATAATAGCTACATATGTATTAATGGAGTATATAATGGAATTAAGTGAAAATACAATTGGTATTCTCAAAAACTTTGCATCAATAAATTCAAACATTGTTATTAAGCCTGGTAACAATATTTCTACTATCTCAGAAGCTAAAAATATTCTAGCCTCTGTTGATTTACCAGAAGAATTTCCACAGGAAATTGGCGTTTATGACTTGAATGAATTTCTTGGCGTGTTAAGTCTTGTTGATACACCGAGATTAAAAATTAATGAGGATCACGTCGTCATTGGAGATTCAACTGGACGATCAAAAATTCGTTACTTCTTTTCTGATAAAGAAATGTTGACGACTCCTACTAAGCCTGTAAACATGCCAGTATCTGATGTTCAATTTCATTTAGACAATGATACTTTAAATCGTATTAAACGAGCCGCTGCAGCTCTTGGCCATACTGAACTTTCTATTACACCAGGTAATGGATGCATTACGCTTACTGTAACAAGTTCAGATAACTCAACCGCAAATAGTTTTTCAATTGACGTAAATGGAGAATCTCAATCAGATAAATACAATTTTATTTTTAACATCTCAAACTTAAAAATGTTAGCTGGAAATTATGATGTTGAAATTTCATCTAAGCTAATTTCACAATTCAAAAAATCAGACGGTTCTTTAAAGTATTGGATCGCTCTTGAAAAAAATTCAAAATATGGAGAATAAACTATGGCAATGGACCATGATAAAGCATACGAAAAAATGAATCAAGTTGCACGCTCAACAATTGCAGTAATCGATACAATCGCTGCCCGTGGAGCTTTTAAAGGCGAAGAAATGTCAACAATTGGCCAGTTACGTGATAACTGCCAGCATGCTATTCAGATTGTAGAAACGTATAAACAAGACGCTGCATCTGAATCTTAATCTGTAAGGATAACTTTATATTATGAATGATGACTTTCTGTGGGTCGAAAAATATCGTCCACAAACTATTGAACAAACTATCCTACCTACACAACTTAAAACAGTATTTCAAAAAATAGTCGAGTCCGGCGAAGTGCCTAATATGCTTTTTACAGGCACTGCTGGTCTCGGCAAAACTACTGTAGCTAAAGCTTTATGCAATGAGCTTGATCTAGATTATATCTTAATTAATGGATCTGAAGAAGGAAACATTGATACTCTTCGTACGAAGATTAAACAGTTTGCTTCTTCTGTTTCCCTTGGCGGAGGATATAAAGTAGTTATTCTAGATGAGGCTGATTACTTAAATGCTCAATCTTTCCAACCAGCTCTTCGTGGTTTTATTGAAGAGTTTGCAAATAATTGTCGATTTATTCTTACTTGTAACTTTAAGAATCGCATTATTGAACCTCTTCATTCTCGGTGTTCTGTCTATGAGTTTAACACTGATCGTAAAACCCTAGCTCAACTTTCAATGCAAATGATGATTCGGTTAAAAGATATTCTACAAACTGAAAAGGTAGAATATGAAGAAAAAACTCTAGCTGAAGTCATTATGAAATATGGGCCAGACTGGCGTCGAGTTTTAAACGAATGTCAACGTTATGCAATTAGTGGTAAGATTGATGCTGGTATCCTTGTAAATCTAAGTGATACATCATATCAAAATTTAATGTCATATCTTAAAACTAAAGACTTTAAAAAAATGCGACAATGGGTTGTCAATAATATTGACACTGATGCATCATCAATTTTTCGTGGTATTTACGATCGCATGTATGATAAAGTTAAGCCACAATCTATCCCTCAAATCGTTTTAATCTTAGCTGATTATCAATATAAGAATGCTTTTGTAGCAGACCATGAATTAAATGTTGTAGCATGTATGACTGAAATCATGGCCAACGTGGAGTTTCAATAATGGCTGCATATGATGGTTTAAATAATGCGTGTATTTTTGACTTTGAAACGCTATCTCAAGAACAAACAAATGGCGTTGTTCTTTCAATGGCGATGTTAAATTTTGCAGAGTCTAGATTTACTGGTGATATTCCATATACATTTGATGAGCTTGTGCAAAATACTAAAATGATTAAATTCAATGTTGAAGAACAAGTTAAAAAATACAATCGTGAAATTAATAGAGACACTTTAACATGGTGGTCTGAGCAAGGAGAACTTGCAAAGCAGCAATTAAAACCAAGCGAAGATGATGTTTCAATTGACCAGCTTTATAATTTCTTTATTGTAAATAAATCTGTAAATGTAAAAAAAGTTTACACACGTGGAAATACCTTTGATCCTATCTTCCTTGAATATATTATGAGACAAACAAATAGCCCTATGCCTTATGATTGGTGGGAAGTTAGAGATACACGGTCACTTATTGAAGGTTTATCTTGGGGGTCTGATTTAAAACATAGTTTTATTCCAGATGGTTGTGAAAATTTTATTGCTCATAATCCAAAGCATGATATTGCAATGGATGTTATGAGACTACAAGTATTAGTTCAAGCTATATCATGAATCATTTTGATTATTTAAATTCTATTAATTTAACAAAAACTGATATCATGGAAGATGATATTGCAGAAAAAGCATATAATTCTTTTATGATTAATAGAGGTCTATCTTATTTCAACGACACGGTTCTTATGGCAAATGAAATGAACCTGTATTCACATCTAGACAAAAAGCTTCAATATCACTTTCTTATAAATATAGTACGAAAGCGGAAACGTTTTAGTAAATGGGCAAAGCCTGAAACTGAAAGTGATATTGAAGCGGTTAAAGAATATTATGGCTATAGTAATGAAAAAGCCAAAGAAGCTCTAACCCTTCTGTCGCCTGAAAATATAAGTATAATAAAGAAAAAGGTGAGTAAAGGTGGAAGAAGAAAATAAGATTGTAGAGTGGAATCCAGATATGATGCTGGAAATAACTCTAAATGAGCCAGATGATTTTTTAAAAGTAAGAGAAACATTAACAAGAATTGGCGTAGCTTCACGCAAAGATAAAAAGTTATATCAATCTTGTCATATTCTACATAAACAAGGTAGATATTTTATTGTTCATTTTAAAGAATTGTTTTTGTTAGATGGTAAAAAATCTAATCTAGAAGAAAATGATATTGCACGTAGAAATACTGTTGCTACACTGATCAGTGATTGGGGTCTTATAGAAGTTGTTAATCCTTCTAAAATAGATTCAATTGCACCTCTAAGACAGATTAAAATTATATCTTTTAGAGATAAAGATCAGTGGGAACTTTGCCCTAAATATAATATTGGAAAAAAATGAATACCGGCTATTTAAAATTGTAATAGCTATAACTATATAAATATTATCGGAGTGCGGATGGTCCGGCTCCACTTTTAATCTTGCTTGTAGAAGGAGATAACTATGACAGGCGTACAATCACTATTCCCACGTTCATCTTTTGTTGGCTTTGACCACTTATTAAACGAACTGGATTACGTAGCAAAACATTCACAAGATCATTACCCACCACATAATATTTTAAGAACAGGTGAAACAGATTACCTGATCGAATTGGCAGTGGCTGGCTTTAGTAAAGACGAACTTAGCATTGAAGTTAAAGATCGTACTCTTACTGTAAAGGGTGAACACGTGAGTAAAGGTCGCGAGTATATTCACCGTGGTATTTCCACTAAGAAATTCAAACGCACCTTCAGGCTGTCTGAGCACGTACACGTAAACGGAGCGGATCTCATAGATGGAGTATTGTCAGTAGAACTGAAATACGAAATTCCACAGGAACTGCGTCCTCGTAAAATCGAAATCGGTCATTACGAGGAATTAACAAATGACACAGACACTAAAGAGCTTCTTACAGAAGCTGATTAACAACTATCAGATGGCTAAAGCAATCAGACAAACAGAACATGAATTGCGTAAGCTAACTGATGCAGAATTGAACGATATTGGTATTAGCAGAGGCGATATCTACTCTATTGCTAGACAAGATGCAGATATGAAACAATCACATCTTATCTCTCCTTTTAATCCTAATCTAAAAGGATTTGTCTAATGGCTTTTTTAGTAGATACAGTCACTATCGATCATCGTTCATACTTCCAAAAACTTTGGGCCAGATTTTTAAGATGGACTGAAGTTGTTGGATATAGCAGAGCAGCTACTCATTTTGCAAGTCAAGGTCAATATGATCTAGCTAAGAATTGCATGATGCAAGTTGCAAAGCTGAAACGCTAACAGAAGAATCTTAGCGAAGGGGCTGTCATGGCCCCTTTGATCACAACACAGACACAGGAGATTATTATGTCTAATCCTTATCAAATCCGTACAGACGTTCTAGCAATGGCAAAAGATATGCTAGACAAGCAATACGATACTCAAATGAAAATTGCTCAAACTATGTTTGAGGCTAACAAAGAGAACTTGGAACTAGCCACAGAAGCGTGGAACAGATATATCCCAAAAATGTATACGATGGAAGAGGTCATGGAAAAGGCCAATGAAATGTATTCATTTGTTTCAGAAAAAAAGTGAAAAAAGGGGTTTACATTTAGTTTAAACTGTGGTAGACTGATTCTATCATAAGGAGGAACTAATATGACTGCTGAATATACTTTTGATTGTGCTTGGGATTGTCCACTTGGTGATTTTCTTGAACTAATTGAAAAACACCAACTCACTCTTAAATCATTTATCGCAAATGGTCCTGGTGGTGGGAATCCAGAAATCACTGTAACTGGTGATCTCAACAACATCAATCTTTTTTCTAGAAAAATCAATGAATAACAAATTAGGGGTGTACAACACCCCTTTTTTATGTTAGAATAGAATCCTAAGATGGAGGTAACACTTTGGCATTCTATACTTCTGTAAATCGTTATGGCAATTCTATTTTGTATCGTGGATACAATGATAGTGGCAAACCTATTTCAGATCGAATTAAATTTCAACCAACACTATTTGTAAAATCAAAAGATCCTAGTGAGTGGACCTCTTTCGATGGTGATGATATTAAACCTGTATCCTTTGCAGATATGCGCGAAGCAAAAGACTTTCTTCAAACATATGAAGAAATGGATAACTTTAAAGCTTATGGTACTACAAACTATATTCATCAATTTATTACAGAAAAGTTTCCAAACGATATTCAGTTTGAACGTAATCATGTAAACGTTGTCAACTTTGATATTGAGGTTGCAAGTGATGATGGATTCCCAACACCAGAAGAAGCTGCATATCCTATTATCTCAATTGCTCTTAAGTCTAGTAAATCTACAATCTATCAGGTATGGGGTTTAGACTCCTACGATCCTGCTGAGACTGAACTGGACCTTGACGGAGCACTGATTCAATATCACCATTGTGAGTCTGAGGAAGATCTTCTAGTAAAGTTTATTAGTTATTGGTCTAAGAATTTTCCTGATGTAATTACAGGTTGGAATACTCGCTTCTTTGATATTCCATACCTTGTAAATCGTATTCGTTTGCTTGGATCCGAAGAAGCTGTTAAACGTTTATCTCCTTGGAAACTTGTTAATCAACGTAATGTATTCAAAGGTGGTCGTGAATTACCTGGATATGAAATTGTTGGCATTCAACAAGCAGACTACTTAGAATTATTTCAAAAGTTTGGATACTCATATGGTCCACAAGAATCCTATAAACTTGACCATATTGCTTACGTAGTGTTAGGTGAAAAGAAATTATCTTACGAAGAGTTTGGTAATCTATACACATTGTATAAAGAAAACCACCAAAAGTTTATTGACTATAACATTAAAGATGTCCAGCTTGTTGATCGTATCGATGAGAAAATGGGTTTAATTTCCTTAGCCTTAACTATGGCATATAAGGGTGGTGTTAATCTGAATGACACTTTTGGAACCACAAGTATTTGGGAATCAATTATTTATCGCAGATTGTTGAGTCAAAAGATTGTGTCGCCCATCAATCAAATTCAAAAAGTTCCTTATGCTATTGTCGGAAATCCAGAAAGTGATAATCGTCAATCCATTGCTGGTGGTTATGTAAAAGACCCGCAAGTTGGCGCACATGATTGGGTAGTGTCTTTTGATTTAAACTCACTATATCCTAACATTATTGTTCAATATAACATTTCACCAGAAACACTATTACGTAATCATAATATACGTTTTCCATCTGGTCCTGAAAAATATTTGAATAATCTTGATAAAATTGATGATACATATTCTGTTACAGCATCAGGTGTACCATTTGTAAAAGACAAACAAGGTATCATTCCAGAATTGATTGTGGATTATTATGCTGAACGTTCACAAATCAAACGTAAGATGTTAGACGCTAAGTCTGAATATGAAAAGACGCATGCTAAACATCTTGAAGCTGAGATTAATCAGCTTGAAAATAATCAAATGGCAATTAAAATCTTGCTTAACTCACTTTATGGTGCATTAGCTAACAAATACTTTAAGTATTTCGATAATGCTTTGGCTGAATCTGTTACCCTAACAGGCCAGCTTTCTATTAAGTGGGCAGAGAAAGCCATCAACGAAGAAATGAATAAGATACTAAAAACGGATAAAGATTATGTATTGGCTATTGATACCGACTCTGTTTATATTAACATGGGTCCTCTTGTTGATAAGTTAAAACCAAACAATCCAGTTCAAGCTCTTGATAAAATTTGTCAGGATCACTTTGAAAAAGTTATCGCGGCAGCTTATGATAAACTCTTCCATAAAATGAATGCCTTTACCCCTCGTATGGAAATGGGTCGTGAAGTCATAGCTGACCGCGGTATTTGGACTGCAAAGAAAAGATACATTTTGAATGTTCATAATAATGAAGGGGTGCAATACTCTGAACCTAAACTAAAGATCATGGGTATTGAAGCAATCAAATCATCAACGCCTGAAGTTGTAAGAGATAAGTTCAAAGCTATCTTTAAGATTATGGTTACTGGCGATGAACATGAAACACGTAGATTTATTGATGAGTTTCGTGATTGGTTTAAAACGTTACCTCCAGAAAAGGTTTCTTTCCCTCGCGGTGTAAGCCAAATTGATAAATGGAAAGATCGAAAAAATATTTATTCTAAAGGTACACCTATTCATGTTAGAGGGGCTTTGCTTTATAATCATGAATTAAAAGATAAAGCACTTGATAAACGTTATGGTTCAATTCAATCAGGAGAAAAGATTAAGTTTACATATTTAAATATGCCTAATCCTATTCGTGAAAATGTTATATCTTTTCCTGAATATCTTCCTCCAGAATTTAACCTTCATAAATACATAGACTATGACACACAATTTGAAAAAACTTTTATTGAACCAATTACACCAATTCTTGATGCCGTAGGTTGGACATTAAAAGAAGAAGCAACCTTGGAGGATTTTTTCGCATGAATTATATTTTTGATGTTGATGGAACGCTAACACCTAGTCGTGGTAAAATGGATAAAAAATTTGAGTCTTTCTTTGAACATTTCGCTACTCATAACGCATGCTATCTTGTTACAGGAAGTAATAGAGAAAAAACTCTTGAACAAATACCAGAACACATTTATAATTTATGTTTACGTGTTTATCAGTGTTCTGGTAATCATGTGTTTGAGCAAAATAAAGAAGTTTATGTGGATCCGTGGACTATTACCAATGATGTTAACATCTTTTTATTAGACGAATTAGACAATTCTCGTTTTTATCGTAAGACAGGATATCACTTTGATTATAGGCCAGGATTAGTAAACTTTAGTATTGTTGGCCGTCAATGTAATTTAGAAGATCGAGCTATGTACAAACAATGGGATGAACATAAATTAGAACGTCAAGGAATAGCTGAAAGATTTAATAAAAAATTTGGTGAGACTATGCAAGCAACAGTTGCAGGAGAAACTGGAATCGATATTACAGAAATTGGTAAAGGTAAAGTACAAATATTAAGAGACTTTAAAGACACAGATGAAATTACTTTTATTGGTGATAAAACAATGGAAGGCGGAAATGACCACGACATCGCTGAAGCTGTTAAGTTAAAAGGACAAACAAAGAGAGGCTGGGCCTTCCAAGTCGAAGATTGGGAAGATACTTATAGATTATTGTGGGCCTTACAAAATGCCGGTGTACATGAGCATGTAGGTGTGGTATAATGGGATGGTGGAAACAAAAAGAATTACTTTCTAAAAAATACGGAGAATTAAATAATATGTCTGATTGGGCAAATGATATCATGATGATGCATCACAAATTTGGTGTACGCGAATGGTTTGAAAAAAATAAAGAAGATAAAGATCTTATGAATACGTATCTTCGCTTTCGTTTAAATATGGTTCGCGAAGAACTAGATGAAACATGCGATGCTATTGAAGCAAAAGATCCAGAAGAAATTGTTGATGGTCTTATTGATCTTTGTGTCTTTGCAATTGGTACATTAGATGTGTTTGGCGTAGATGCAAATGCGGCATGGGATAAAGTCTATGAAGCTAATATGGTAAAATCTCCTGGTGTAAAAGAAGGACGCCCAAATCCATTTGGATTGCCTGACTTAATTAAACCAGAAGGCTGGACTTCACCAACACATGAGGGTAATCATGGAGATCTCAATAACTGTTTTTAAATCAGTTTTTGATAATAAAACACATCGAAGAATGGATTTCTCAAGCTTTAACGAGTTTGAGAAATTTCTATATGATTTATCTAAAGTACATAAGAAAGGTAAAAAAGATGCTCAACTTATATCACCAGCTACTTATGAGCCTAACACAACACGGGCAAACAAGAATGTGGTTGATTGGGGAGGTTGGTGTGCTGTTGATGTTGACGACCATGAATTTAAGGGTGACTTAAAAAATGAGCTTATTAGTCGTTACGGTAAATACACTTTTATTTGTTATTCTACTGCAAGCAGCAAATCTGACTTTCCAAAGTTTCGTATGGTCTTCCCAACTAAAACAAGAATTAGATCAGATAACATCAAACATTTCTGGTACGCACTCAACACAGAACTTGGATCCATTGGTGATAAGCAAACTAAAGACTTATCACGAATGTATTATATACCTGGTGAATACGCTGGCGCTTTCAACTTTATCTTTTCTAATTCTGGCGATTATATAAATCCAAAAGAATTGATGAGTAAACACGACTATGTTGAGAAAAAAGCAAGTTCTTCTTTCCTTGATCGTTTACCTGAAGATTTACAAACTCAAATTATAGAATATCGTAAAGCACAACTTGATAACACATCCATCACTTGGACTGGATATCGTGATTGCCCGTTCTTTCCTCGTAAACTTGAAGCTGAATATAAAACTATAAGTAATACAGGATGGTATCATAAGATGTATCAAATCATGGTTGCAGTTGCAAGTAAAGCTTTGCAAAATAAGTATCCAATTACATCTAAAGAAATAGCAGATTTGTGTCGTGAACTTGATGCTGAAACTGGAAATTGGTATGCCAATCGCCCGCTTGAAATAGAAGCAGATAGAGCTTTAGAATATGCATATAAAAATGCATAAAATGGTTTACATTTAAAAAGAAATATGGTAGTATTATATTATGGATTATGAAGCATTTGTATATCTGTGGACAAACACAGTAAATAATAAGAAATATATTGGCTATCATACTGGTAGTGAATATGATGGATATGACACTTCTGCAACTTCTGAAGAAATGAATGAAGCTTTTGCTAAAGGAGAGTTAAAACGTGAAATAGTTGCCTACGGGACAACGCAAGATATGATAGCTTTGGAGAGAAAAATGCTACTTGAAGTTGATGCCAGAAATAACTCTGAGTATTATAATAAATCTAATGGTGGAGGTAAAGATTTAAAAGGATTTATTAAGCCTTCACTTGATACGCTACAAGAACAAATTTTAAACAAGTCTTTTAATATTCAGTCTATTGAAAAAGATTCTGTCGCAGCTTATGATAAATTTCAGGTGCGATTTAATGAGATTGACTCAAAGCATTTAAAAAATATTAAAGAAAAAATTGATGATTTAAACGGTGATACTAGTGAGTTTGAACCAGTAAATGTTTTAGAAGATTATAATGGTAAAGGATTGCATTTAATTCTAGATGGAAACCATCGCATCACTGCTACAATGATGTCAAAACGAGCTAAATATATTCCTGTGCAATACATCCCAAAATCTGCTTATAAGGTGTACACTACTCTTGAATTAGAAGCTCTTGCTAATCGTTTGAATCCTTTACCTGATAAGCCTGCTTTGTCTGTAAATAAAGATGATGCCATTAAGTTTATTTTAAAACGTAATGAAGAAGGTTTAGAAATTAATTCTGAACAAAATATTCAAGAGCTTTTAAGCTGGGGCTTTACTAAAAAAGCTGCTACTGGTGTTATCACTACTGCACAAACACAAATAGAAAATTCTATTGCTATTCCTTCCGGAGCAGTTTGGATTAACTGGAAAGATAAACGTAAAAAACAATTGGAAAGTATTGTTGAACAATATAGAGATAAAGATACAATTGCTATTCATGCATCATCAGGTGGTTTTCGTTTAGATCGTTTGTTGGAGACTTCTGCAGACTTTCCAAAGAAAATGAAAGCAGTAGTTGTAATGTATCATCCAACACCTGCAGCAGAGAAAAAATGGTTTAGAGAATATTTACCAAAACATGAAAAAACAATTAAAGCTCGTATTAGTATGAGAATTAATTTTATCTATCTTGAAACTATTGACTATAATGCTGGTTTACAAGATTCATTAAATGTGGTAGAATAGTTGAATAAGACTTGGAGTAATATATGAAAGAATCACTTAAAATCCTGCAAAAAGCTGCAGAAGTACAAACTAAAAAAGGTAATGATTACCAGAATCCTAACTCACGAGTTCGTCAAGCTGATTATTATCCTCGAGGTTGCGCAACTCTTCTTGATACAATGGCTGCAAAAGTATTACGTATGCAATCAGTGCTTGAAGCTATGGAGCTTGATCCAAACTATTCACCAAACTTTGAATCACTTGAAGATTCATGCATTGATATTATTAATTATGCATCTTTCTTTGCTGCTTATATGAATGGTGGTATTGATGGCCAAGATCCTAACCGTGATTTTCTAAATCGCCCTAAGAAAGTATTAAATGATGAACAATAAATATACACTTGAAGTACAAAAAGACGAAGAAAGTGGTGAGCTTTTCTTTGAATTTCCTGATGCTTTAATGAATCAAATGGGATGGGATGTGGGTGACACCCTTATTTGGGAAGAATTACCTAATTCATCTTGGAGTTTAAGTTTAAAAAAGAAAGAAGAAAATGAAAATACTAATAATGGGACTTCCGGGATCGGGGAAGACGCACCTAGCTAAAAGATTGCACGTGCATTTAAACTGTGCGTGGTATAATGCTGATAAAGTTAGAGAAATGGCTAATGATTGGGACTTTACTGATGCTGGTCGTAGACGACAGTCTGAACGTATGAATACTATAGCTACCTTCGAAGCAGTACGTGGCCGTACTGTTATTTGTGATTTTGTGTGTCCAACTGGAGAAACACGTAAAGAGTTTAATGCAGATATCACTATTTGGATGAACACAATAGAAGCTGGACGTTTTGATAATACAAATAAAATTTTTGAAGAACCTACTAACTTTGATTATATTATTGAATCGTTCCAAAGTGATGAATGGATTTTAGACTTAGCGAATAGAATGAAGGAAACATATAATGTTTGATTATAAAAAGCCCACTACACAAATGCTTGGTCGCTGGCAGCCTTGGCACGACGGCCACTCTGCACTATTTAAAAAAGCTTTAGCTGAAACCGGACAAGTTGTGATTATGGTCCGAGATGTCGGTGGCATTATTGGTGATGATGCTGGTGGAGGTAGAACAGAAAATCAAAATGATAATCCTTTTAAATGGAATCAAGTAAGACAAAATATTGTTTTAGGTCTTGAAAAAGAGGGGTTTACAGAAGGTAAAGAATATGTTATAATGCAAGTACCAAATATTGTAGACATTAGTTATGGCCGTGGTGTTGGATACACTTTCACACAGCATGATCTTGGGGAAGAAATTCATAATATTTCTGCTACTAAGATTCGTAAAAAAATGAGAGAAGAAGGAACATTATAATGGACGATCGTAGAGATAAACTTATTCGCGAATTAGAAAATAAAGTAACTATGTTAGAGAATAATGTTTATCAACTACAACAACAAGTTCAAAACGCCTATAAGCGTATTGCAGAACTTACCGCCGATAATCGAGAGTCTATTCCTATTGATCGCAATTATACTGGTTTTAAAGAATGATAAGAATTATAGCAGGCCCATGTCAACACGAATCATTAGAGCAATCATTAGAAATTGCTAAAGAATGTAAACGGGTATGTGACTTATATGGTTTTGAATATTTTTTTAAAGCTAGTTACGACAAAGCTAATCGTACTCATATCGATGGAAAACGCGGACTTGGAATTAATGACACGCTACCAGACTTTCAAAAGATTAGAGACGAAGGTTTTAAAATATTAACTGATTGCCACACAGTTGGAGAAATTAATCGCTGTAAAGGCGTAGTAAATGTTATACAAATTCCTGCGTTTCTATGTCGTCAAACAGATTTGATACAAGCTGCTTGTAAAACAAATTGTATTGTTAATATTAAGAAAGGCCAGTTCCTTGCACCGTGGGATGTGAAAGGCATTCTAAGCAAAACAGAAGGTGCAAAAGAAGTTTGGATAACAGAGAGAGGTACTAGCTTTGGTTACAATACACTTGTTACTGACTTTACTGGCATCCAGTATATGCTTGACAATGCTGGTGTTCCTGTGGTATTTGACGTCACACACTCAGTCCAGAAGCCAGGAGGACAAGGTGACAGTTCTGGTGGTAATAGGGATTATGTTGGCCCTCTTAGCCGAGCTGCCGCTGCTATGGGTGTTACTAACTTCTTTTTAGAAGTTCATGCTGATCCAGATAATGCTCCTTCAGATGGACCTAATATGTTAAAGCTTGAAAATTTTGCAGAAACAATTAGACAAATGTATTTTATTAATAAAACAATAAGAGGATTTGAAATATGAAAGTCGTTATGATGATTTTATGTTTTCTGCCAAGCGTACTATTAGCAAGTGAATCAAACAAAATGGCTAAATGGTGTGTGGAAAATACCGCAGACTGGAATGCCGCCGCAAGTTGCCACGCAAAGTATAGACAAAAAGTTCGCAAAGCGGAACTTGCTGAACTAAGAGACTTTCTCAAACACAATCCACGTTATAGAGTACCAGGCCAAAGCTTAAATAGTTGCTTCGGAAAACCTCGTGAAATGCCATTTGAAAATGCAGG
>Ga0255751_10000449_pt1 | contig 38290 bp, 24 predicted proteins | sample 071ome_20_FD_179951 | JGI IMG/M metagenome (GOLD analysis project Ga0255751, IMG submission 179951) | Coastal salt marsh microbial communities from the Groves Creek Marsh, Skidaway Island, Georgia - 071412BT metaG (version 2) | ecosystem: Environmental > Aquatic > Marine > Intertidal zone >... | reverse complement strand
AACTATCTCCGGGTGGAGCGGGGGAATCCCGGTCCGGTAGACAGCTTCTTCTCCCAGTCGGGTGACGGTTTCTTCAATTTCTTCCTCGACCTTGTGGACCACTTCTTCAATCCGGGAAGGATGGATCCGTCCATCTGCAATCAAACGGCTCATGGCTTCCCTTGCTATTTCCCTGCGCACCGGATCAAAGGCGGAAAGCACGACGGCATTGGGGGTGTCGTCAATCAGTACGGTGACACCGGTAGCAGCTTCGAAGGCCCTTATGTTGCGTCCCTCACGCCCGATGATGCGGCCTTTGAGGTCGTCCCCGGTCAAGGCCACTGTCGACGTCGTGCAATCGAAGGTGTGTTCTCCGGCAAATCTCTGGATGGCCAGCGTTATCACTTTGCGGGCCTCTCCTTCGGCGTCGCGTTTGGCTTCCTCCATCAACTTGCGGCTCAGATCCTGGGCATCTTTCAGTGATGATTGCTCGACTTCCTTGAGGATCTGGTCGCGTGCTTCAGCTTCGGACAGTCGGCCGATGTTTTCGAGGTCCGTGCGGCGTTGTTCGGTGAGTTGATTCAGCTCTTCCTGCTTTGAGGTGAGGTCTTCCTGCTGTTTCAGGAGGTTGGATTGCTGGTTTTGCAGCATTTTTTCCTGATTCACCAATCCTTCCAATTGGCGGTTGATCAGGGTTTCGCGTTCGTTGAGGCGTGCTTCTTTTTGTGAAAAGTCGCTGCGTTGGGTGTCGAGTTCCTGCTGGACCCGTTGGCGCAGGGAGTCCGTTTCGGCCTTGGCTTGGTCGTTGGCTTTCGACAGCAATTGCGCCGCGTCCGCCTCTGCCTGTCTGAGAAGCGACGCTTTGTCTTGTTGCCATTTTCGCTGCTGGCTCTGGGTCCAGAGATAGCTGAAAACACAACCAAGTAGAGCTCCGCCTGCCAGCCACAGCAGCGAGCTCGTATTCCATGCGGCTATAAACATTTCACGTTCACTCACATAAGGGCGGCTTTCGCCGGCCCGTCAGGAGTGATGATCCAATCCATTTTCTGATCCAAAGTTTCGTGTGGAACCGTTTCAACATACTGAAAGTCGAACGCGATTCCGCATCGAATGCCACCCAGGCCCGCCAACATACGATCATAATATCCTTTACCCCTGCCCAGACGCCATCCTCGGCTATCAAACGCCAAACCGGGGACCAACGTCAAGTCCGGGTGTAAACCTTCCGCATCCAGGTGGTGAACCATGGGTTCCAGAATGCCATATTTACCGGGCTGAAGGTCGGTAGCAATATTCTTGATCCTGACAGGGTGGTAGGTCCCGGTTGGCTTGTCAAAGCGAGGCAGAACAAGCTGCTTGCCCATCGAGATGATTTCTTCCAGTAAGGGGAAAAGGTCCGGTTCATCCTTCATGGGTACATAGGCAAACACCTTCGTGCTTGATTTCCACATCGGGTGGTTTTTCAGGTGATTGATGATGGAACCGGATTGGTCACTTCGAATGGATGGTGTCAGGTTGCAAGCCTTGTTACGTTGGGATTGACGCAGCTGAGCCTTTGACTGTTTCACTTCCTGGCAGTGCTCAAAAGAGTTGTTTGCATCCCCTATCACGTAAGCTAGGATATGAGGGAGACGCCTTTGAAATCGATCTTTATTTGAACAAGACCGCTTTTTCAGGTGTCTGATATCGATAAAGCAACCGTAACATTCAATCAAAGATACTCGGAACGAATGAACTCCTATTTCAACCCCATCGTACTGCTCACCTGTCTCACATTGCTTGGAACCAACCTGACCGGTATGGCTCAGGAAAATGTTCGTAAGAAACAACAACGTCCCGAACAGGTTGATTTGCAGGTGGCAAAACAGAAAGTCGCTGGGATGCGCAAAAAGGCGGCTCAACTTAAGGAAATGGGTCGGATGGAAGAATATGAAGCACTTGATAGAGAAGCTAAGCAATTGTATGCCAAAATAATGGAGCGATCCGGGAAGGCTCAGAATGGGCGTGACCGGAACGTGGACGAAAGAAGGCAGGTTCTCCGTGGGAGGATGATTGATGTGGAACATCGTATCGAGCAGTTGCGGGATGAGGGGAGGCACGACGAAGCAGAAAAGCTTGAGGGGCGAGCCAGAGAAATGGTGGCTTCCATGCGTGGTGAAGGGGAGCACATCGTGGAACGATTGGTGATCCGAGAACGTCGGGATGGAGAGCGCGATGAAGAACGTCTTGAGAGGCGTGAACGGGAAATTCGCCGCGAAAGGGGGCCGGAGGGGCATCCTGAAATGCGGGAAATCTCACCCGAAGATCACGTGCGCATAGCGATCGAGAATTTGCATGCGGCCGGTTGGCATGAAGTTGCCGAGCGCGTGGAAGAAGAATTTCACCATCGCATGGAAGAGCAGCACGCTCGCGAACAGGGGCATGACGGACCGGAATTGCTCCACATGATGGAGGCATTTGAGCACAGGTTTGAAGAGGTGGCACATCGATTTGAAGACGCAGAACGACGATTTGAAGAGGCTCACCGCCAGTTTGAACACCTTGAGCGGGCGATTGGGGAGGCTCACGAACGCATCGAACGTATTGAGCGTCATCTGCATGAAAGAGAAGAGCATCGAGACTGATTTTCCTAATCCATCTTGATTCGGGTTATCTTGCTGTCCGAATCATGTCAGTTGGCAGGCGCATCCCACACCAGGGTGCGCCTGTTTGCTGGTGGAGGGGGAGGGTTGACGCAATCAAATTTGTGCGGCATCGTTTCCACATTTTCAATCTGGGCCTTACTTTCCTTATCTGGATGGTTTTATTTGTCCTCTGCTGGCCGCTGGCTTTGTTGGCCCTGGTGCTGTTTCCCGTGGGTTGGTTGCTTGCTCTTCCCTTCCGTTTGATAGGCATGACGGTTGATGCCGTCTTTGCCTTGTTCAAATCCATTCTCCTTCCACCCGCGAGACTCCTGGGGTGGAAGCCGGCGGGATGAGCCACTCCCTCATTTGTTTATCTGCCAAAAGATCTTCCTGAACCTGACGGTGCGATGGAACGGCTGCTTCTTGGTGTTGGATCTTGTTTCCCTCGCTTTATTGCTTTGACGCGGCTTTGCCCATGTCATAGTTTTGACCTCTTGTCGCTGGCCCCATGGGCTTGGCACTTTTGACGTAACGGCGCTTATTTCAACGTAATGATTGGAACGTTTAAAAAAGTTTTTAAAAAAGTTTTTGGCACAGCCAACGACCGCGAGGTCCGTCGGTTGAGTCAGATTGTCGGTAAGATCAACGAAATCGAAACCACCCTCCAGGGATTGTCTGACGACGACTTGAGAAAAAAGACTGCTGATTGGCAGGCAAAGCTCTCTGTCATTGAGGATAATGATCAGCTCGCCAAGGAGTTGGAGGAGATCATGCCTGAGGCGTTTGCCGTGGTGAAAAACGCATGCCGGCGGCTTTGTGGCCAGGACGTGATCGTTCGTGGTCATCCTCTCAGGTGGGACATGATTCCATTCGATGTGCAGTTGATCGGCGGCATGGGACTTCATACAGGGAAGATCGCTGAAATGGCGACCGGTGAAGGTAAAACCCTCGTGGCGACCCTTCCGGTTTATCTGAATGCCTTGACGGGTCGTGGGGTTCATGTGGTGACGGTCAATGATTACCTTGCTGCCCGTGATAGTGAGTGGATGGGAGCGGTTTACAAATTTCTTGGACTCACCGTCGGGTGCATCGTGCACGATCAACCCCCTCAGGTTCGACGTGAGCAATACGCTTGCGATATCACCTACGGGACCAACTCTGAATTTGGATTTGATTATCTTCGTGACAACGGCATGGCTACCTCGGCGGAGGAACAGGTTCAGCGGGGCCATTATTACGCCATTGTGGATGAAGTGGACTCCATTCTGATCGATGAAGCCCGGACGCCGTTAATCATCAGCGGACCCGCAGTGGTCAATACCGATCACAGTTACGACCAGCTCAAACCCGCCATTCAGTCCCTGGTCACCCGTCAGCAAAAACTTTGTGAGCAATACATCAAAGAAGCCAATGAAGGACTCAAAAAACTGAATCCTGAAGACGGCAATGGCCCTGAAAACCGCGAGGAGCTGGAGGAAGAAGTAGGGCTCGCGCTTTACCGCGCCAAGATGGGGCAACCCCGGGCTGAAGGGCTTTTAAGAATCCTGGAGAATCCCGACAACATCAAAATGATGAACCGGGCCGAGGCCATGCTGCTGACCGATCAAACCAAAAAGCAGCTTTATGCCCAGAAAGAATCTCTTTTCTTTGCCATGGACGAAAAGAGCCATGATGCAGACTTGACTGAGAAGGGGCGCGGATTCCTGAGCCCTGATGATCCGGATGCCTTCGTGTTGCCTGACTTGACCGAGATTTACCATGAGATCGATTCCAATGAGAGCATTGATCTCAAGCAGCGCATGGAGGCCAAAACCAAGGCCCAATCCGACTTTGAGGCGAAGGCCCAGCGTATCCATACGATTTCCCAGCTGTTGAAGGCATACTGTCTTTACCAGAAGGACGTTCAATATGTGGTTCAGAACAATGAGGTCATCATTGTGGATGAAAATACCGGGCGTTTGATGACGGGGCGTCGATGGAGTGAAGGTCTGCACCAGGCGGTGGAAGCCAAGGAAGGGGTTGAAATCAAGCGTGAGACCCAGACTTACGCCACCATCACCATTCAGAATTATTTCCGCATGTATACCAAGCTGGCGGGGATGACCGGTACAGCTGAAACGGAAGCGGGTGAGTTTTTGGATATTTACAAATTGGGTGTGCTCATCATTCCAACCAACCGGGAAGTGGCCCGAGCTGATGCCAACGATTCGGTTTATAAAACCCGTCGCGAGAAGTATCAGGCGGTGGTGAATGAAATCAAAGAGATCCACGCCAAGGGGCGCCCCATTCTGGTGGGAACCATTTCGGTGGAAGTCAGTGAGTTGATTGCCCGTTTGCTGAAAAAAGAAGGCATCATTCACTCTGTTTTGAATGCCAAATACCACCAGCAGGAAGCAGAAATCGTGACACGGGCAGGGCAACGCGGTGGTGTGACGATTGCCACCAATATGGCTGGTCGTGGGACTGACATTAAACTAGGGGAGGGTGTGGCCGATTTGGGAGGACTGCATGTGATCGGGACGGAACGTCACGAATCACGCCGTATCGACCGTCAGCTGAGAGGTCGCTGCGCACGTCAAGGCGACCCCGGGTCCTCTCACTTTTTCATTTCGCTTGAAGATGATTTGATGCGTCTGTTCGGTTCGGACCGCATTGTTCGGGTCATGGAGAAGGTGGGGCTTGAGGAAGGTCAGGAACTTGAGCATCCGCTGTTGAACCGTTCGATCGGGACTGCCCAGAAACGTGTCGAGCAGCATAACTTCCAGATCCGTAAGCGTACGTTGGAATACGACGACGTGATGAACAAGCAGCGTGAAATCATTTACGGTTTCCGCAGTGAAGTCCTGAATTCCGACAATGTCCAGGATCAGTTGATGGACATCATGGAAGAAGTGACCGTCCAGAAAGTGCAGCAATTTTCCAACGCGACCGAGGATCCAGTGGATTGGAATCTCCGGGGCCTGTCGGATTGGGTGAATTTGAATTTCCCCTTGGGCATTCCTGAAGAAGAATTGACCAAGGCAGCCAATGCTGGCAGGGAGGAGCCGGTACCGGGCAGTTTGTTTGACGGAATGAGTGCCGCTCAGTTTGCGGTTACCAATTTCATTTCTGATGCGGTTCGTAAAGCCTATGAGCTTAAAATCAGTGTTGAAAATGAGGATGCACTCAAGTCCATGGAACGATTCACTATCCTGAGTGCCATCGACAAGCTTTGGCAGGAGCATCTTTACAGCATGGACGGCCTCCGCAATAGTATTGGCCTGCGGGCTTACGGTCAGAGGGATCCTCTGATTGAGTATAAGAGCGAAGCCTTCAAGATTTTCGACGAATTGATGGTAAACATCAAAACCGAGATTTGTCACAATATTTTCCGTAGCGCATCGAGTCTGATGGCTTTCCAGCAGTTCCTGAGCAAACTGCCACAACGCACGGTGCATCAGGACGCAACAGCCTTTGAGCAGCCCGAAGACAAGACCAAGAAAGGGAGCGAAGTGGTGAGTGAGGCCAATGAAGTGATTGCGAAAGCCGCGCCAGTTCGTATGGGCCCCAAAGTGGGGCGCAATGACCCTTGTCCGTGTGGCAGTGGTAAAAAATATAAACAATGCTGCGGGAAAAACTGATTTTTTTTGAAACCGCGAAAAATTTTCTTGGTTCAACTGGTAAAATCGTGAATTGACGTTAGCGTTAACGTTATGCTCGAAAGTGGGAGCAGGCATGCTTTCTGTGTGCTTAAGGTGTTAAAGCTTCTCGGTCTGCCAGGCTGTCATTGATTTGTTACGCGAGCGACTCTAAATTGCGCTTGCAGTAGCAAATTGAATACTTGAAAATCCATTGCTTTTGGGGGAACTTGAGCCCCATTTGACAAGTGAAGTGCGCATTCACTTCGTTTTGCGAGGAATTTTATAATTATGTCCAATCAAACATCCGTGTCCAATACCAATGTCGGCGGCGGTGCCTCCGATGGCGACAAATCAGGTGCCAAACCGAAATACCCGGGGATTCGTTTGACGTGTAATGGGAACCAGCTGGTGACTCAACATGTCGAAACACGTATCACCGAGGGTGGTATCTTTTATCCTATTACACCTTCGACCGAAGGCGGCGAAATCTACCAACAATCATTTGCCCAGGGAGAACTCAACGTTTTCGGACAGCAGAAAATTGCCATCGAATGTGAAGGTGAACATGCTGCTCAAGGGGGAGCGACCGCCTTTTCCGTCACCGGCAAACGCGCGGTTAATTTTACCTCCGGTCAGGGAATCGTTTATGCCATGGAGCAATACTATCATGCTCCCGGCAAAGGCTCGACCATGGTGCTCGAGGTGGGAGCGCGTGCGCTGACCAAGCATGCTTTGAATGTGCACTGCGGTCATGATGATTTCTACGCAGCGCTCGATACCGGTTGGATCATGCTGATGGGCAAAAACGCCCAGCAGGCGGCTGATCAGGCCATCATTTTGCGCAAAGTATGTGAGTTGGCTCTGAACCCGGGGATGAATATCCAGGACGGCATGCTGACAACCCACGCTGAGCGCACTTTCTACGCCCCTGAATCTGATCTGCTTCGTGAGTTCCTCGGCGCACCTTGGGACATGATCGATAGCCCGACTCCTGCACAGAAAGAACTTTTCGGCCCCAAACGCCGCCGTGTGCCGGAAATGATGGACCTGAAACACCCGATTCTTTTGGGCCCTGTGCAAAACCAGGAACACCACATGAATGGTGTGGTGGCACGCAGAAATAATTTCAATGAACCCATCCTCGGATTCCTGGAAGATGCTTACAAGGAATTTGGAGACTTGACCGGTCGCCATTATGGCATGGTATCCACTTACCTGACCGAGGATGCCGAAACAGTCTTTGTTTCCCTGGGTTGTGCTGCTGAAAACGTTGATGCCGCCGTGGATTACCTAAGGGAAAATGACGGCGCGAAGGTGGGCTCCATGCATATCAATGTGATTCGCCCATTCCCTGAAGCGGCCGTGATTGAAGCGTTGCGAGGGAAGAAAAACATCATCGTCCTGGAACGAACCGACGAGGGTCTTTCTCCTGACAATCCTCTGGCCAAAGACATTCGTGCCGCCCTGAGCAAGGGGGTGGAATCACATCGTTACAAAGGAACCCTTCCTCCTCTGAAACCTGAAGAACGTCCCCGCTTGTTCCGTGGTTCCTACGGAATCGGTAGTCGTGATTTTCGTCCTGAGCATGTGCTGGGCGCTTATGAATACACGCAGGGCAGCATTAAACGTCAGGACGGCAAGACCGCCGAAGATGGACACCTGTTCTTCGTGCTGGGGGTTGACCATCCATATGCGGTTAAATCCGATCGGACACCATCACTTCTTCCCGACAAGGCCATCGCGGTCCGTTTCCACTCCATTGGCGGGTGGGGTATGATTACCACGGGTAAGAACCTGGGATCTATCATTGGTGAGTTCGGCGATTTTATTTCCAAAGAGAACCCGAGCTACGACCAGTTCGGGGCGCTCGAAGACAAGTTGTTTGTCAGCGCCAATCCAAAATACGGATCCGAAAAGAAAGGGGCGCCTACCAATTACTATCTGGTCGTGGCTCCGCAGCCAATCCGGGTCAATTGCGAGTTGAACCATGTGGATGTGGTTCTGTGTTGTGACCCCAAAGCCTTTACCCATACCAACCCGCTCGAGGGAATCAATCCCGGAGGCTGTCTGGTCTGGGAGTCCGGTGACTCTCCCGAAACAGCATGGAAACGCATTCCCAAGCAGCACCGCCAGTATGTCAAAGACAATAATATCCGGATTTTCATTCTGCCCGGATTTGACATCGCCAAGAAAGCAACCTCCCGACAAGACCTTCAATTGCGTATGCAGGGGAATTCCTTCCTCGGCGCTTTCTTCCGGGTTTCCTCCTTCCTGCAGGATAATCACATCAGCGAAGAACAATTCCGAGATGTTGTCCAAAAGCAGTATGAGAAGAAATTCGGTCGATTTGGAGATGCGGTCGTGCAGTCCAACATGGAGGTCATGACCCAAGGCTTTAACCTGACCCAGGAAATTGTCTACGGCGAAGTGGAAGACGCGGATACATCCAGCATGCGCTTCTCTCCAGTGGCTCCGTTCGGTGAAAATGAGATGCCACCGACAGCCGGTTGTGACGAAAGCGGGTGTTCCTCTTGTGCGCCCCCCGAGGGACAACCCGAGCGCGCGCCTGTGCACACCCTGGCCAAGTTTGACTCCGAGTTCCGAAATGGACTGGGTTACCATCAACCCGCAGGTGCCTTGGCATCCGTTGGGGTCATGGCTTCTGGCAGTGGAGCGACTCAATCCAAATACGTCGCCCGCCGCGAAACGCCTGTTTACATCGCCGAGAATTGCACCCAGTGCATGGAATGTATCACCGCTTGTCCTGATACCGCCTTGCCGAACATGGCGCAGGATGTTGAGACCATTCTCAGCGCTGCGGCGAGGAATTATGTCAGTTCTCCTGAAGAACGTGTCAAACTACTTCAGGCCATTCCCGACATCGAAAAAGAAGCTCGCGCCCAGATGGTGGAGAGTGTGCAGGAGAAGACGAACACGCCGTTCATCGACATCATCAAAGGTCTTGTTTCAAAACTCGACAACATTGCCGAAGAAGCGCGTAACGAATTTTGTGGCATTCTTGCGAAACTTCCCCTGGCTTACAGCAACGTGACCGCTATTTTCAGGGCCGTTGAAAAGAAAAGCCCGGGCAATGGTGGTTTGTTCTCCATCTTTGTATCCGATCTTTGCAAAGGATGCGGTGAGTGTGTTCAGGTTTGTGGTGATCATGACGCCTTGCGCATGACCGCTGAAACAGAAGAATTGAACGCCGATCTGACCACCGCTCAGATCTTCTCAAGATTGCTGCCGGACACACCTCAGAAATTCCTTGGTCTCTACCAGGATGACGCTCCGCAGGATTCACGCGAAGCGGCTCTGCGTAACCACATGATGGTGCGCCGCAATTATGAAGCCCTGGTATCCGGTGATGGCGCTTGCGCGGGTTGCGGTGAGAAATCGGTGTTGCACGCCGTTGCTTCCGTAACCGAAGCCTACATGCGGCCTCTGTATCACAACAAAGCGGATCGCCTTCGAGCCAAAGCAGACGCTTTGGAATCAAGTGGTGTGGAGAAGTTGAGCAAACTCAAATCCACCGACGAGGCTTCCTACAATCTTTACAAACGTTCCGTCGCCCACATCATCATGGGATTGGGCGGTGAAAACGATGACGATACCACGCATCGTTTGGAACAACATGGCCCCATCTCCGACGAGGAAATCGTCAACGCTCTCGTGGCGGTGCTCCGTCAGGACGCCTTCAATCATAAAGATCTTCAGGCGCTGGACGGACGTGACGCACGTGGTCAATCCGTCATGTTCATGGGAGCCAGTACCGGATGTAACACGGTTTACGGTTCAACACCTCCCGGCAATCCGCATCCTTATCCCTGGATGAACTCACTTTTCCAGGATGGAGCGACCATCAGTTGGCTGATGAGCGAGTCCCTGATCCTGAATCACGCCCGTCGCTCTGTTGTTCCAGAACGTTTGTCCGATGCCTTGCTTGATCGGGATGAGAATGTCATGACCGATCGGGAGTACTTTTTGCTGGCTCGATTGGATGATGCATTGATGACCGAACAGGAACTGCGTGAGTTGCCCAAAGTTTGGGTGATCGGTGGTGACGGTGCCCTGGGGGATATTGGTTTCCAGAACGTTTCCAAGGTCGTCCTTCAAAATCGCCCGAATGTCAAAATCCTGATGCTCGACACCCAGGTTTACTCCAATACGGGTGGTCAAAACTCAGATTCTTCCACCATGTTGGGTGGATACGACATGAATCAGTTTGGCGCCGCTTCTCAGGGTAAATTGACCGAGAAGAAAAACGTTGCCGAGGCTTTCACATCTGGACACGGGTCGCCGTTCGTGGCGCAGGTCTCCATGGCCAACGCTGCCAAGATGTATAAAGCGATGTTGGACGGATTGGAATATCGCGGCACGGCATTCTACCAGTCTTACACCACCTGCCAGCCCGAACATGGCGTGCCCGATCACATGTCGGCAGACCAGGCCAAGCTGGCGCGTGATTCGCGCGGTATGCCTGAATTTGTATTCAACCCACGCGAGGGCGAAACCATTCAGGAAGCCTTTAACCTGAAAGGCAATCCATCCATCAACCGGGATTGGTGGGAAACCAAATACGCTTCAACAGGTGAGAAATACAATTACACCGTGGCGCACTGGGCATTGACTGAAGCCCGTTTCCGAAAGCATATCAAGGCCATCAGCGAAGAAGAAACCAAGGAATGCATCCACTTCGATGATGCATTGGTTTGCATCACGCAAGATGACGTGATTCATCGCCGGGTGTTTGATCGGGATCATCGTTCCTATGTCACCAACTTCGGTACTTACATTCAGGCCGAGATCAATGGGAAGATGAAATACTTTGCCGTGTCCAGACAAATGGTGCTTTTCGCCGTGGAACGACGCAAAGCATGGCGCATGCTGCAAAGCCGGGCCGGTCTCGTGAACAAAGATTACCAGGCACAACGGGCGCTGATCAAGAAAGTGGACTCCGGCAAGATTGAAGCCGCCGATTTTCTTGGCCGCACGCGCGAGTTGTTCGAAGCTGAACTGGCGGCTTTGGGCTAACTTGGTCTGGCCAAAAGATTAAACAAGCAACCCTGCTTCCGCTTTCATTGGCTGGGGCAGGGTTTGTTTTACCCGTTCTGGCTGAACTTGCACTTAAACCGGGTTTTATTGTAAACAAGCTCAGAAAGCAAAGAAATCTCGACCCAAGTCTCGTTTGAGATTACTTTTACTTCCAATTCCGATGGTTATTGTCCGACAGTTCAATGCTTTTCCAAGATCCCATTCCGGTCCTCTCTGTGGATTCTTGGAGAATATGATTCGACTATTAACCAAAACTGAAACCATCGTTTGCCATGCCTGAACTAGAATCCATCTCCATCAAAGGATTTAAGAGTATCAAGTCGATCGAACGACTTGAGCTAAGGGATATCAACGTAATCATTGGGCCGAACGGGGCAGGTAAGTCCAATTTCATCGGAGCCTTTTCTTTTCTCCACTCACTTCGGGAGGGAAAACTTCAGGAGTATGTGATCAAGGAGGGAGGCGCGGAGAATGTGCTACATTTCGGATCGAAGGAGACCCAGCAAGTAACTTTCGAGATATATTTCAAAGATCAGAAGAATTCCTATCTGATTCAACTGATTTCTGCTGGAACGGACGAACTCTCCCCTTCGGAAGAGATGGTCTACTTCTGGAATAAAAAACTCCATCCAGAAGGGCGCTATGGGGAAAGTTTGAATCGTGAAGGCAAAGAAGCGGGTATTAGCCGTCCACATGGAAGTGGTATTGTAGGATACGTTCGTGATCATTTGACAAAATGGCGGCTTTACCACTTTCATGATACAAGTTCAGGGTCGCCAATGAAGAAAACGACCGACGTGAATGACAACCGCTTTCTGAGGCCCGATGGCTCCAATCTCCCGGCATTCCTTTACCTTTTAAAACAAAACCATCCAGCCAGCTACCAATTGATTCGCCGGTTGGTGCAGCGAGTCGCGCCCTTTTTTGACGATTTCCAATTGGAGCCACTTGCTCTGAATAAAAAAACAATTCAACTCGAGTGGTCTCACAAGATGTCTGACAAGTTTTTCGATGCCTCAGCGCTTTCGGATGGCACGCTGAGGTTTATTGCACTTGCAACTCTGTTTCTACAGCCGAAAGAATACAGACCGTCCGTCATTTTGGTTGATGAACCTGAGCTGGGTTTGCATCCATATGCCATTACCATGCTTGCTTCGGCCATTAAACAAGCATCCTGCGAAACACAGGTCATCATTGCCACTCAATCTCCTCTGCTATTGGACCATTTTACGCCAGATGATGTGCTGGTGACGAATCAAATAGATGGGGCAACCGAGTTCTCACGGTTAAATACGGACAATCTCGGTAGTTGGTTGGAGGACTACAGTCTGGGGCAGTTATGGGAAAAAAACGAGTTTGCCGGACGCCCTTCAACTTTTTAAAAGTATGGATCGGATTCTGATTCACGTTGAAGGTGAGGCCGAAGAGAGCTTTGTAAACGAAGTGTTGGCTTCTCATTTAATCCGGGTTGGTTTTACCTCTGTAAGTGCACGTTTGCTTGGCAATGCCCGGCAACGAGGTCGAAGAGGAGGGATCCAGGGTTGGATGCCCAGCCGAAAAGATCTTGTTCGCCATCTGCAAGAGGATGCAAACCAATGCTCCGCTCTGATGGTTGACTACTATGCGCTTCCTCAAACCGGAAACAAGGCATGGCCGGGACGGTATGCTGCAGCTCAATTGCCGTTCCATGAAAAAGCGCGAATGATCGAAGAGGCGCTTCATAACGATATAGTGGCTACGATGGGAGATGTGCATCCTGACCGGTTTATTCCATTTATCATGATGCATGAATTTGAGGGGATGCTGTTCAGCGATTGCCAACGATTTGGGATTGGTATTGGTCGGGAAGATCTAGTTGCTGCGTTTCAAGCAATTCGTGATCAGTTTGCGACTCCGGAGGAAATCAATGACTCTTCCCGGACCGCACCATCTAAAAGAATTTTGGATCTGATTCCCGGATATCAAAAGCCGCTCTTCGGAACTTTGGCTGCTTTGGAGATTGGCTTGGAGGCGATTCGGAAGGAATGTCCCCATTTCGATGGTTGGCTGACTCGTTTGGAAAGTCTTCCATCAAGATAAGAACTCAGGCGTAATTTACCAATAAAGGCCGAATGTTCGTGCGAAACATTGAATCCTAGAGGAACGTTGGAATATGACACTATTTGAATTATCAGCGATGCTGCTCACCGTGGCTGCAATATGTGGATTCCTGAATGAAAAGTTCATTAAACTGCCCACCACGATTGGATTGATGCTCATTGCTTCTGTGTTCTCTATCATTTTGCTTGGGGCGGAAGCCATGGGAAGCGACCTGGCCTTGGCTGCCGAGCGGATCATCGAGCAGGTCGATTTTGAGGAAACACTCATGGAGGGGATGTTGTGTTTCCTGCTGTTTGCCGGGGCCTTGCACATGAATCTGGAGAACTTGCTCTCCAAGGCGCGCATCATCGGCATCATGGCCAGTGTCGGTGTCGTTCTGTCCACATGTCTGGTGGGGGTTTTAACGAAGGGTGTCATCGGTATGATGGGCGTGGAATTGCCCTGGATCTATTGTTTTCTCTTCGGAGCGCTGATTTCGCCGACCGATCCTATCGCGGTGGTCGCTCTGTTGAAAAAAGTGGGCGCCCCAAAATCGTTGGAAACCAAAATCGTGGGAGAATCCTTGTTCAATGATGGGGTAGGTGTGGTGGTTTTCCTTGTGCTTTACAAAGTGCTGACCGGAGTCGAACCGATGACCGCAGGATTCGTCGCGAAACTGTTCCTGATGGAGGCCGTCGGGGGAGTGGTGTTGGGGCTTGCCCTGGGTTATCTCGGGTATCGCATGTTGAAAACCATGGACAATTATTCCATCGAAATCCTGATCACACTTGCGCTGGTGATGGGAGGTTACGCTCTTGCGATGAAACTTCACGTGTCGGGTCCGCTTGCCATGGTGGTGATCGGTTTGATGATGGGCAACATTGGACGCGTGATGGCCATGTCCGAAAAAACGCGCGAACATTTGGACACATTCTGGGAACTCGTGGACGAAATCCTGAACGCCATGCTGTTTGTGCTCATCGGGCTCGAACTGGTGATCTTGGAAATCACTCCTACGGCGGTTGGATTCGGGCTGGTGGCCATCCCATTGGTCTTGTTTATACGCTTCACCTGCCTGGGAATTCCCATCGCCCTGTTTCGCAAACTCGGAGAATCGTTCACACCCCATGCCGTCAAAGCCCTGACATGGGGCGGACTTCGCGGCGGTATTTCAGTGGCGCTTGCATTAAGTCTACCCGCAGGTCCAGAACGCAACCTGCTGCTCGTGGCCACTTACTGCGTGGTCCTTTTTTCGATCATCGTGCAGGGATTGACCATGGAACGTTTGCTTGAGAAGGTGAAATCAGCGATGCCTTCCTAAGCCCTATCGATGTCGTAGAAAATCCGTTGTTCCCTCTGGAGATGCCCATGTGCATACCAACGAGATTGATCGCGCTTCACCATGGCTGACTATTTCGAGCGATGATAAGTGAGGATCTGATTGAGGTTCTCCGTAAACTCTTGTCGCTTTTTGAGTAAACCAGGTTTAAATAACAGGCGGTTTCCATATGAAAAATGATCCATAAAGATTCCGTAGGATTGCATCCCTGTTTTTTGGATTTGAAATTCCTTGATCAAATGCAGGTCAAACTCTTTTTCTTTGGGCTGGAGTATGCTGCAACGGTTGATCGTTATGCGGTTTTCCCTGAAATTTAGTGTTCCTTTGATTTTATACGGAAACATACCCATGAGTATCAAAAAAAAGAAACCACCGGCTATGAGCCCGTGCCATTGGTAAGTTTGATGGAAGTTTACAGTGCCATATTGAGGGCTTGAGATAAGTTGATTGGTCCGATCGACTAATGATTGAAGCTCGGATTTCAAAATGCTGGAGATCGCCGGTGAATCATCCGGGAACCAAAGTGTATCCTGAAAAGAGGCGGTTTGACCTTCAAAGAAAACAACAGCTTTGGATTTTTTGTCAGTGAACTCCACGCGAACCCGCTCAAGGTCTTTAACTTCATGTTTCCACCAATCGACTCCAAAATACCTAATGGCATAGTATGCTTCACACTTACCCAGCTCCGGCTTTTTTACATGAACCACACGTCCACCGTTGGTAAACTCCATCACCAGGAAAGCAAAGATCAAGGATGGAATGAAGCTCTCCCAGAGAGTGCCAATACCAAATTCGAAGATGGAGTCCTGATGAATGTTTGTCTTCACATTCATTTGTTCAAAGGTAATTGACACGCATACTAAATAAGCCCGCAGACAAGGCAATCCCAATTGAATGGCGGAAAGGATGGCAGGGATGTCACTGCGTCCAGATCAGTCTGTAGAACTGGTATTGGGTGTTGTTTTCTATGGGTAGATTGATCTCGAGTATGCCGGATGCTTGTGTGGTGAATTGGTCCAGCAGTTTCCAGGTGGGTTGGGTCAGGTTGTCAGTAGACTGAATCTCGAGGCGGGCATTTGCTGGAGCTTCAATCGTCCATTGCATGATCCCATCTTCCGTAATACCGACGAATGTCAACCCTGGCTCAATTTCCAAGCGCCCGGGAGATCCATGGAGGAGGGAACTGGCCTTCCAACTGGAGGCTTGGTTGATTTGGATTTGCAGTGCCGCGAAATCTTCAGGTAGGTTCAGGGGATTTCTCAATTCCAATGAACTGCCGATTCCGTCCGGGGTTTCAGGCCACCCGTTACCGTCGTCATAAAGAATTTCCGTGAGCAGGGCGCCGTTCGGTCCCATTACTTGAATGCGTTCGCCTGCGTCGCTCAATCGCCCCGACCATTGGCCGAGGACCTTGATGTTTGGGAAAAAGTAGGGAGAGCTGATGTCTTGATAGCGTTCGGCGAAGGCGTCTTTTTTTTCCACAATCACTGCGATGGCTTCCGCCGCCAGGTGGGTTTGGTCTGCAAAGGTGAAGGAAACACCGTCGGTGATGCGGTGGTTCGATAGATCGATGGTGCGTGGGGTGCGGTTTATGATCTCGATGAATTCATATTCATCCGGACCATCGGGATTGTAGTGAATTTCCGTGATCAGAATATCGCCGGGGCGGGGCGTTTGGGGGGCTTCGGTGAAAAACTTTGCCTCGATGAGCGCGCTCCAGGTTCTTCCGTCGAATGCGCGGGCTTTAAGGTGGGTGGCATGGAGGAAAGTGAGCGTGAGCGATGCGTCGGTCGCGCTTTGCAGCCAAGCATCGAAACGCAGGTCGGAACTGGTGGGGGATGTTTGGTGCACTTCGACTGCGAGCACGTTCCTTCCTGGTCTCAGCATCGAAGCGGGCAAGTCAAAGGAGCGAATGGCGGTTTCCTCTGCTCCACCAGCAGCGGATGAAGCGCGTGTGTCGGATGTGATGGTTCCCGCAGGCATGTTGTCACGCGCCACTTCACGACCATTCAGGTAGATGACCGCTCCATCGTCTCTTACGAGATTTAATTCCAGTCGCTGGATGGCGGCAGGATCGGACACATCAAATGTTTGCCGGAAATAATAGGTGATCACTTTGTTTCCCGAGTCGCCTCCGAAATCAAGTGTGGTGCTCATGCCTCCATCTCCGTATCCCAGTGGAGCTTTGCCTTGATCCCAATTCACATCATCGAAGGCGTTTGATGTCCATCCCGATCTCGGGGTTTCTCCTCCGTCCAGATAGCGCCATGTCGACTGTGGGGAAATGAGTGTGGGGTTCGATGCTGCTCCGTTGGCACGTTGAATGATAGCGTTGGGTGAAATGCCTCCACCGGGCAGTCTGGGGTCTGAACCATCGAGTGTGTAATATAAATCACCTGATGTGATATGGACGTTGATCTGCTGATCTTCCAAAAGTAATCCGCCGTGCTGACTTAATTCAGGCGCCGAAACGGTGGGATAAAGACGGCGCCGCTCAAGGCGTTGTCGTAACTGATCGGCATTTGATGGCAGGATCTGATTGATGGCATCGTTTGCCGCTCGTTCCCAGTCGGTGGGGTTCCGAAATCCCCAGCGCGCGCTTTCGGCGACGAGACTGTTCTGAATCTCCTCCATGCGCTGACGCAGTCGTTCGGCGTTGCGTTCGCCTGTGAGTGCTCCGTTGTTGAAGAGGTGTAATTGTATGCGGTCCGCCAGCAATGTCATGAAGTCCGGATGCCCTTCAGAAACCAATGCGCCAAAGATGCCGGCGGGTCCTGAGTTTCCGGTTCGGTCTGACGCCGATCGGATGTGGCCGTCCGCATCACCCAGCCAGAATTTGAATCCTGTGCCAATCTCAACCGGTCCCGCTGCCCGGTACTCGGTTTCGGCATTACCCAGATTCCACATCAACATGAAATCGATCAGGTGCGGGACATCCACCAAATCACGGAGGCGTTCGTAGTCTCCCTTGAATCGCAACACGTTTTCCCAAGGCGTGCGGTTGACGGGGTCAGGTGTTCCGACCACGAAGGAACTTCCCACGTTGTCGTTGCCTCTTACATTGACGTATTCCTCGGTCTGTCCCCCCAGGTAGTCCGCAAGGAAGGCATCAGTCACCCGTTCACGGGCATGGTATTGTCCCCAGTATGTGCCGTTGAAGTAGAGATGAACGAATCGTCCGTGAGGGTTGAGGGCTCCCATTTCAAGCATGGTGTCTTCGCTGAATCGTGCCGACATGTAGAACCCTCGTGAGTTCATATCGTGCCCGCCACCGCGCAGATCGATTTCATCAAAGGAATCCACGGCAGGTATCCCATAGTCGAATCCTTCGAACAATGGGAGCCTGAGTTTTCGATTGCCGTATTCCGGACGGAATTTCAGCCGATAGTTCTTCTTGGTGAAATTTGTCCAGGCCCCGCCGAATCGTTTGACGCCTGCGTTGGACTGGATGATGGAATCGTCGGGCATGAACACTTCCACTGAGGCTTCGCGTTCGTTCCAATCGTCGGGAAGTTCGGGAACTGAAATGGAAATCACCGGCAGGTCTCGTAGTCCCTTGCGAATCCGCGCGGCGTATGAAGCATTTCCGGTGATGGCGCGGTTCATGTTTGATGCGTTCAGAGTGTCCTCTACAGAGAGGTAGGAGTGGGTTTGCACGCGTGGTGATTTGTAACCTTCCCGGACGACAGTTGCCCGGACGCTTGTGTTGCCGGTGATTCGGAGCGGTCGGGTGTAGGTCTGAGTTGGGAAGGAGCCGTTGGTTGAGAAAAATATTTGTGCATTTGTGTCAGGATGATTGAGCGTCAGGTTGATCGGTGCTTCCAGGAAACCTCTGGATTGACTGAATTCTACGGGTGGCAGCCAGCCTTGGTAGCTTGTTGCGAAATTGGCTGCTTCAGGAGTCGGTTCAAGAAAGGTCCAGGTTTCCGTCAATGTGCGGCCGAAAGCCAGATCGTGCCGTTGTGCTGGGTAGTCTCGTATTTGATCCAGTACTGTGGTTCCATCCGCAGCGGTTAGTTGGAGGCTTTCACCCTTTGCGTCCAAAGAAAAATTCGCGTGCAAGTGACCATCGGCATCTCGTTTGTCCGACCTTGAGGAAGCGAAGACAAGGAGGTATCCATGTGGCTCCATGATGACGTCGCCAGGGAAGGTCCACTTCATGGGCTCGGCTGGATCGTCGCTCAACCCGTAACCAGCAAGGGGGAGGGGTGTATTGTTCGGGTTATGCAATTCAATCCAATCGCTCGTGTCTCCAAATCCGTCACGAATGGATATCTGATTGTTCGCCATGAATTCTGTGATACGGGGAGGCAATGACTGTTGATTCACGCTTACTGTCACGTGTCGAATTTCTGTTCTGCCAAATAACTCGCCCATCAAGGTGTATTCGATGCTTTGAGAAGGCGCGACGATATGGGAGCCCTCTCCATTCGGCTCAGTGAATGATCCCAATGATGTGCCGGGTGGGTAAAGCGTCAGGTGACGCAGGCCTTCCTGTTTCCATGTCAACGTGGTTTCGTTGCCGCTGCTTATCTCAGTAGAATCAACTGATGCCCGGAGTAAGCCTACGGTGTTCGTAGCCAGCCCAAAAGCCTGCAATTCACTCAGACCAAGATGCCAGGATACACCCGGCGGATCGGAGCGTTCCTTGTTTTCGTATCCTACCCGGACGTAGCGCGCGTTGATCGGACCGGGTAGGGGGACGTCGAAAAATTTCGATGGATCTTCAAGGTGCATCGAGAAAACTGATTCATGGTCCGCATCAAAGAGACGCACCGTGGCGTGTGTCATGCGGCGTTGGAACCCATCTTCGGGGATGATTCGCACGAGGGTCAGTGCTTTTTCCACGCCAAGGTCGGTTTCCCAATAAGCGTCAACAGTGCGTTCGGTGGAGCGGGTGTGGGTGTTGTATTGTCCGTCGTTTCCGTTGGAAGCAGGCGGAAGGTTGTCCACGAGCCGCACCATGTAGGAGTCGGATTTAAGGGCAAAGTTTTCGGAGGAGAACACCATCACCTCTGCCAATGATATGATGTGATTGCCGGCTCCATTGGTCGAACCGGCGGGTAAACTGATCCGAATAAATCTGCCTTGAGTGTTTGGAGGGGTGTAGAATGTCCAGACGCCCTGACTGCCTGGGTTTTCTGATTGTGCGCTGGCAACCGTCAAGGATGTCTCATCGAGCACTTCCACCAGGAGCCCGTCCAATTGCCGGCCGCGGGCACTTCCGGAGGGGCTGACGAGTTCAATGTGATGAATGGCCCGGTGACGGTCCAGGGTCAATAGCCATTGCGCCCCGGATGTGTCACTTGTTTGGCTGTAGGTGTTGAGATCGCCGTCAATAGCGAGGTTTGCTGGTTCGACACTTCCGGCGCCTTCATGAGTTGCCACGGCGATGCCTTCCAATTGAACGGGGCCGATAGCGGGCATGGGATCCCCAAACATCTGAAATTCCGCGACGGCAATACGATGATCCCCAAGAGCGTTGACTTTTCCAGTGGAAAGCTCGAGGCGTATCCATTGAATGTACGCATCACCAGGAATATCCACCGACCACAGACCGCCAGATGTGGTCGAGTTGGGAGCGGATTCAAACAGGGTTTGATCTCGCAAATTACCTGCCCTCAGGACTGCTCCCCGCAGCACGCCCTCCAAGCTCGACAGGGAGGGAGGTGTGATTTCCACTCGTGTGATGCGGGTTGGTCGCTCGAATTGGTATTCCCAGAAAGCGCCGGGGTGATCGGGGGATTCGCTGAAGGTGTTGGAGCGTTGGTCAAAGGCGAGGTGGGCATTGTCGTTTGGCTCACTGGAAGGGCCGTGGCTTGCTTTACCCAAGATTTCCAGATCAAACTGTATATTGGCCCGCGCTTCGAGCGGGTCAAATGTGTCAAACGTCCACTCCTGGGAAGATGATCTTCCGGCGTTGTCGGATACTTCCACCTTGGCTGTGTAGGATTGATTGGCCTGTAGTAAAGCGGGGTAGGTTACTGCTCGGTTAGTGGGCGTCCCTGAAAGATTGAGGGATGCGGTGACATCCTGTCCATTCAGGTTTAGTCGGATGTTTTGTGTCGGGATTTCGTTGGGGGCCGTCGTAGTGACCCGGAATCCCAACCCGCCATCCACCGGATGAAATTCCGATTGATCCGCAGGGAACACCGATTGGATGTTCGGTGGTTGTTGTGCGGCGGGAATGGCCAAGTCCATCGGATGCGTTCCCGAAGCGAGTTGTTTGATGTGCTCTTCGCTAAGGGCCACTCCGAAAATTCCCAGATCATCCATCAAACCGTGGAAAGCATATTGTGGTTCGGTGGCCGATTGTCCGACGACCAATCCGGTCCAATCCGTGAGCAGCGGGGCTGCGCCCGAATCCTGGTCCAGAGCCAGCTCGCCGTTTACCCAGACTTGTTTGGCACCCTTGTCTTTGATCAGAGCCACATGATTCCAGGCACCCCAATCGATTCCCGAAACATTTCCATTCAGGCGTTGGTCGGGCACATTGCAGCAACCCGAGGTATCGAAGTAGATGGTTCCATTGCTCCATGGAGTATGGGATTGAAATCCCCGCTCACCGGAGCCCGCCGAGGGTGAGGTAAACCAGACCGTTGCGCTGTTGGCGATCTGACCGTCATGCCATCTTTGCCAGAAGGCTACGGAAAGTTGGTCATCGGTATTGGTAGCATTCAGTCGGTTGACGAAATCGCGGCCACTTGGGGAATCGGACACCACAATGCCATGGGTTGGATTTGCGACTGAACCTGAAGTGCCCAGATCCAATGCCCGGTCACCAGGAGAACCGCTGCGCCCCCGGCGATCTGTGGTGAATGTCGCGTCTCCTTTTAAGTCAAGCGGCGTTGCTTTGTTTACATCCTTACTTTGGTTCGGATTGGAAGGATCGTTGAAGTCCCAAACCGCCAGTAAGTCATCAGGATCAAGAAACTCCGCCGCCGTCATGGTGCACAGCGCGCAACAACCCCACAGCAAGCACAGTATGGTCAATCTAGGTATTCTCATGATTAAATGTCTGAGATACCTAGCAGAATGCATGCCGACACGCGAGCATCTCCTTGTGGTGGTAAGGCGATGCTGCCGTTTGTTTTCAGGAGAAATGGGACCAAAACGCGAGAGCCCTCTGGACTGCTCCGAGTCATCGGAGCTTTGGATACGACAGGGAAACGTCTTGGCTTCCGAAACAAATTTACCGTTTATGAATCCCAATACGGGGCTTCAAGGTGGGGCGTTGCTGGTTGGTGAATTAAACCGCTGTTTGAGATTTTGGATCGTATCCAGAGCGGTGATGCTCACCGCATTCCAGAAAAAACGCTGTCCCCAACAATCTATATGGAAGTTGTTTTTCTCTTTCGTCTTTTCGCTTGATAGCGTCCATAAATTATCAATGCCAGAGCCAGGCATCCTCCTGTCCATTTTGCCAGGTGCTTGTAATGGGCCATGTTTAACTTATGAAGTGTTCTTTTTGCATAGGATTGAAAAGTCTCGCCATATGTGAATTGGTAATCCTTGCAGGAGCCGCTGTTCACCAGTTGACGCAGAAAGGAACGTGCCTTTCCGGTAGGACAATTTGCCAGGCCGTGTATGCCGTGTTTAAACAGGTGTTGTCGCGAGAGTGCTGATTTTTGTTTGGACAGTTCGTGTTGATCGAGTAAGGCGAGATTGCTTTCTGGCAGGCTTAATTGACACAAAAAATCAAAACTGGAATCCAGCCCGGATCCCGCCAAACGTCCCATGCATGACGGTATGGCATACACTGCATCCTGCAACCACATTTGTTCCTTATTACTTATTGGATGTTGAAGTGTGAAAACATTTTTGAGGTAAAAGCCGACAAAGTATTCGTGCGATTTTTTGCTCTGGATGTGGCTTAGTGCCACAAAGGCCATGTTTCGACACCGAGCATTTGCAGGATCTTCACTTAGTTCAATCAACAAGGGAATGTCTGATTCAGAGAGATCCTTGAGATTGCGTGAAGGTATTCCGTGGGGGAAGCATTGGACGATTTTCTCTTGCAGCTCTTGTTTTCTCGGAAATGTGTTTTCAGCAAAGACCACCCAGCAGTCCAGGCATATTATGACAAAGATGTAAGTAATCCGTTTAAGCGTATTTTTGAGCCGGCAGGAATCCATGACTTTTTTTGGTCTTAGACATGGAATACCCTGCCAAGTTCAATATGAACTCAATTGGATTGATTTGCCTTTAGTCCTTTTCAGATTTGCAACTCAATGAGGTGTTGCCAGGTATTCCAGAAGTGCTTTGAGGTCATCTGGTGGCAGGGCTTCGAAGCCGATGGGCATGATGGAGAGGGGGGACGCCTGGAGGCTTTCGATGTCTTTGCGTTGGATGACGTGTTTTTGGCCGGTGATGTTGAGGATTTCCACCGTAGTTTGAGTTTCTGTTTCCAGCCGACCGGAGTAGCTGTTGCCGTCTTTGGTGGAGGCGGTCCAGAGGCGGTAGTTGGCTTCGACACTGCGGTTGGGATCGAGGATTTCCAGGAGGACATCGGTTCGATCGCGGGAGGAGATACCGGTCAGGTCTGGTCCGACAACGCCACCTTTGCCGTTGTGTTTGTGGCACAGGCCGCAGTTGATTTCAAAGATTTCCTCTCCGCGTTTGGCATCGCCTCGTTCCTTGGCCAGGGGCAAAAGTTTTTCCACCACCTCGGCGCGGTCGGAAGAAATGGCTGCATTGGCGGCGGACAGACGGGTGGCAAAACCGGCTACCCGGTGGTTCGGGTGTTGACTGAGTTGTGTCCAGTGTTCCGGAGCAATGTCCGTCCGGGAAATGGAGCTGTCTTCAACGGCGTCCAGCAGTACCAATGCCCACTCTGGACGTCGAATCAGAACGCTGATTGCTACACGTCGAATGGCGGGTGTCAGAGCATCCCATCTGGTCATGATTTGCTCGGCAGTGCCGATGTCGGTGCTGCCTGCCAGCGCCGTGATCATGCCGCTGGATAGTGTGGGGGGAGTGAGCAGTGAAATTTGATTGAGGATGACTCCGACGGCTTGCTGGTTGTCCTTCAACCCGATCCATCGCTGGGCGGCTTCGGCACGAGCTGCGTCTTCGCTGGAGGTGTCAATGACTTGATTTTTCAATGATGTCAAGACCGCCTGCAAGCGACCTTCAAACAGTCCCGGTACTTTCCATCGTTCACCCAGGTTGAGCAGACGATCACGAACATGGATGGGAAGCTGGTCCATCACGGATTCCAGTTGACGTTTTTCGTTGTCCGAGGGGCGCGGAGCGATGTTGTCAGGCCAACCGTTCATCAGGCCGTCCAGGACCACAGTGGCGACTTCGGGCGTCACTCCTTTCAGGGAGGTCAACACGGACACAATGCTTTCAGTCGGACCACGGTCGGCGTAATGTGCGGTGACCCTGCGCATGACGGTTGCCAGACCGGCTGGGCTGCTGCCCTTTGCCAGGAAGGCTCTCAGAAAGGCTGCGTCGTTCTTTGCTGCGGCCGCTATGGCTGCGTCCTCCAGCCAGCGATCTTCATGGTTCCGAGGTTCCTCAATGGCATTGAGAATGGCTGTGGCGGCGGCATCGTTTTGTGGGAGTTCGGCAAAGGCCAGGAATCCGGCGAGACGCACTTGGGCGTCTGTATCCTTGAGCACATCGGATTGAATGAATGCCTTTTGAGATGCTTCATTCCGTGGAGCCACCATGATTGCTGCGCGTCGAACGGCTGCGGAAGGGTGTGCCAGGGCGAGGTGGACAGCTTCTGTTGTCACGGTGTGTTTGCCGTCCATGGCGCCGAGTCCGTGCATGGTCCAGAGGGCGTGGATGGCTGGTGGGTTCAGGCCGATGGCATCGACTGATGTGTCGCGCACCAGGGATGCGAGTTGTGGGAGCACATCGGTGTTGCCCCGTTCCACCAGCAGCCGTTGGGCGTGCATGCGCCAGAGCTTGTTCGGGCTTTTCAAACCGTCGATGAGGGTCTGTGGATGGTTGGTATCCAGTTTCAGCATATTCGAAGGTTCTCCGTCGCGATATGTCATCCGGTAAATGCGTCCATGCGTTTTGTCGCGCAGTGTGGTGGCGTAGGCGTTGCCTTTGCCGGTGGTGAATCCGCGAGGTGCCGGGTTGTGCTGGATGATGTAGTTGTACCAGTCGACCACCCACAGTGATCCATCCGGGCCCACTTCTCCATAGATCGGCGCTGCCCATTCGTCGTCGCTGGCGAGCATGTTGTGCACGTTGTGGGCGACATAATCCGCTCCATACGATTCGAGCATGAACATGCCCAGCAAGTGACCGGTCGGTTCGGCGACGAATTGTGCGCTGTTCCAGAATGCCTTGGGAAAACTGCGTGCGGTATAGATACCACTGCCGGATCCTGCGGTGTAGAGTCCATGCCAGTCGACCTGTCGCACTTTTTCCGTGATGGGGTAGATGCTCTCGGAGGTGGCAATGGATTCCAGACGGGCGGCGGACCACCCGTTGACGGCTTCGTAATAACGGTTTGGGATTGGCATGTAAAAACTGGCGGTGTTGTTTGCCGTGGAACCGATCACGATGTTGTCTTCGGTGAAGTCCAATCCCCAGGTGTTGTTGTTGGTGGAGCGGATGAACTCCAGGGCCGAGCCGTCCGGTTTGAAACGGAAGACGCCCTGACCAAAGCGCAGTTCCTTTCCGTTCACCGAACCGGTAAAACCGGAATAACCCACCACACCCCAAATCCAGTTGTCAAAACCGTAGCGCAGGTTGCTGACCGTAGCGTGGGTGTCATTGGTGCCCCAGCCTTCGATGATCAGTTGACGTTCGTCGGCGACGTCGTCACCGTTCGTGTCTTTGAGCAGCTCCATTTTTCCGGAATGCACGACGATGACCCCGCCATCAACGAACACGAAACTGGTCGGGATGCTTAATTGGTCCGCAAAAATGGTGAACTTGTCGGCTTTGCCATCCCCGTCGGTGTCCTCGACGATTTTCAATCGGTCACGTCCCTGGCCCCTGGGTTGGAGTTCATTGGGGTAGTCGACTGTTTCGGAGATCCACAGGCGTCCCCGATGATCAAAAGCTAGCCAAATCGGTTTGTGGATGTCAGGTTCGGCGGCGTAGAGGTCGATGTCAAACTCGGGAAACGTGACGTAATGGGGCATGGACGCTTCGGGGGAGAGCGGCTTCTGCATGGTGGTGATGGGTTGCCCTTGAGTGCCCCAGGCGGCGCCGGCTGTGTAGTTCGGCAGGCGGTCGGGCGCCTCCATGTATTCGAAGGAAGGCAGACCGGTCTTGACTTCAAACTGGGTGTTCGAGAAGTCGGATGTTTGACCATGCGCAAAAGGGGCTGGTAACAGAGTGACCGCCACGCACCATGAAAATAGGCTTTTCTTGAGATTCATTTTGAATGTACCGCTTTGGACTGACTTAAAAACAAACCACGCATTCCCACCAGCGAGAAATTTATTACTTGCCAATTCGGGGCTCCTTCGACTCAATCAAATCATTGAGCGCCTGCGAAATCACATGTCGTGAGATCCTATGGGTGTTCAGAGACTCAATGACATTCATGAGAACGATTCTGACCATTCTGCTTCTTCTGCAAACTTCCGGTAGTTTGCTGATCCCAAACGTGTTAGCCGAAGAGAACCGTCCCGATACAAATGGATACATTCATACCTGGTTGATGCTGGCACCGATCCCGTTGGAAGAGGATGAAACCGGAACAGAAGCCGTCGCTTTCAATATCATTCGCCGTGAATCGGCATTGCAACCCAGAGAAGGTGACACTCATAAAGCTGCCGGCTACGAACGCACCTGGAAAAAAATTGTCACTGAGGGCGATGTGTTTGATTTCAATGTCGTGCTGAATGATCGCATTGAAAATGCCGTTGCTTACCTGGTGACCTACATCCATTCGCCTGGAGAAATCCAAAACGTTACCCTCCTGGCGGGCGGCAATGATCAGACCCGCGTCTATTTCAACGGGCAGGCCGTCTCTACCTCCACCGAACCGCGCGCCCTCACCAAAGACAGTGACATGGCCAAGGGACTCACTTTCCAAAAGGGAGTGAACACCGTTGTCATGAAAATCGTCAACGAAGTCGGCAACTGGCAGGGGTGCCTGCGTTTCACAACTGAGGATGGAACTCCTCTGAAGAATTACACGCTTCAACTACAGCCCTGAAAAAGCGTTATTTCAGTTTTTCCTCATCGTCGTGAAAGCGGGTTATTTGCTGCATTGCTATGGGGTAATCATGGTTCATCCAACATGGGGCCTACCATGAGCCTATGTCTTGTCATGGAGAAATGTCATTTATTTATCTAAAAAGGACGTTTCACCGAGCCGATACCATGGACAACGGTCCAGTGATGATGGCTTTGAACAAAAAAATGACCTTGTTGGGGGTGAATTACAAGACGGCCCCCGTGCGAGTTCGCGAGGCGCTCGCGTTTTCTGAAAGAGAATCGGCGGCGTTTATTGAATCTTTCAAGCGCGCTCATCCGAGTGCTGAATTGTTGGTCATCAATGCCTCCAATCGGACCGAGTTTTACCTGATCAGCAACAATGCCAGAGTCGAATCTGAGCCCCTGCTATGTCAATTGCGCCAGTGGCGGTCGGAGGCCGCCTGTCCTCATTCGCAGTGTTTCCTCTATCGGAAGGAAGGTCTTGAAGCCGTGCGCCAACTCATGAGAGTCACTTGCGGACTCGAGGCCGCCATCCTTGGAGACGAGTTGCTTCAGGAGAAGGTCAAAAATGCTCTCCGGATTTCCCATAGGGCGTTCGGATTGGGAGAGGCCTTGGATCAATGCGTGAACCGTGCGTTGATTGCCAGCGAGAGATCACACCGTGAAACCAACCTGGGCAAGGGAACAGCTGGCTTTGGGAGCGTTATCACGCAGATCATTCGCGAACACGAAGAGTTGTTTGCTCCTGAAGATGGGACAACAAATGTTGCCATCGTAGGAGCGGGGGAAATAGCCCGTGAAGTAGGACGCAGTTTGTTCAGAAGCAAAGAATGCCAACTCACCTGGTTGAACCGAACGCGTTCAAAGGCCGAACGACTGCGGAAGGATTTCGGTGGGACGGTCTGTGATATAACCGATTTGCCAAGAGTCATCACCTGCGTTGACATCATCATCACCGCGACGTCCTGCACCGAACCACTTATTGATGGTCAGGTCATGACCCGTGCCATGAGGGAAATCGGGACGGTGAACCGTCAGATGCCCTTGTTGATCATCGACACAGGTGTGCCGAGAAACGTCGTGCCTCAAATACCGGCCTCGGTTGTCAGCAACGATGTCCTCCGAGACTTTCAGCAAAAGGCGCTGGAAGAACGTCAGGCAGCACTGCCTGCAGTGGAAACCATCATTGAACAAGAGCTTAACAACTGGGTTCAATGGGTAAACAATCAGCCTGCACAAGAGAGGGTCCAAGACCTTTACCAATCCCCATACTCCTACACTAATCTGCCGCAGAACCAAACCAGCGATCCGAGCATAAAAGTTTTTGCAGACCATGAAAGCAGGCATTCTTTGACAGCTTCACCACTGGACGCCTGATTCGCTGGTAAGACTCCCTCCGCTTTCCTTTGTCACCGGTTGGATATGACCAGCTCTTGGACTGCTGTGGCTCGACACAGCTTTGGATACGCCAGGGGAACGTTTCAGCTACCTTTCTAAAAATAGAAATCCATCACCGGAGGGGTAAGCTCCGTCATACGCCCACTTCAAACCTAAGTGCTTTGGAACCCTTTTCAAGCTGCAATGGAAACGCCACAGTCATTCGATGAACGATAGACTCCCCGCGTTCCATTTCTTTTGCTCAGAAACGTTTTCAAGGGGAAAGTTAGGGGCGAGTCCCGCATGCGGGATCTCCCCTCCATTGTTTAAAGAATGAACTGCATCCCAATCATGAGCGGCTATGAGAAAACATATTGACTCACTGCTACAGTTGTATCAAGTTCTCGTTGCTACAACTGTAGCAGGACTGTTATGAAGCCGATATCTATTTCAGATTCCGAGTGGCAGGTCATGCATTTGGTCTGGGACCGAGAACCCATTGCGACATCCGATGTTGTTGATGTGTTGGAGGAATCCAAAGAGTGGCGGTCACGCACGACGAGAACCTTGCTGGATCGATTGGTCAGCAAAGGCGCTTTAACTAAACGAAAGGATGGGAAGCGTTACCTATACTCCGCTGCGGTCAAACAGAAAGACTGTGTGCGCCAAGAAAAGCAGTCGTTTGTGGATCGGGTATTCGGAGGCAATGCGGCGGCGATGGTCTTGAATGTGGTGCGGGATACCAAGCTTTCCGATGCGGACATCGCCGAACTGGAACGTTTGTTGAAGGAGAAAAAGGATTGATATGAACGATTTTTCTCACGTGTTGCGATCATTGTTCCAAAGTATTGGTTCTTCGATAATTCCAGTGGAATTAACTTAGAGCCTGTCCGATATGGTCTGAAATTTCAAATCACAGCCATCCCATAGGTTGAAAGCAAAAAGGGCTGGTAATCTGTTTTGAAACCTGCCACTCAGCAGGGATGAAATCAAAAAAAAGAAAACCAACCCGCAGCAAATTCACCGTTCTCAAGCAAATCTGCAACCTTATTCCGGGCCATTTGGTCAAAAAAATTTCCCGAGAAACAGGAGCTGAAGGAAAAGCACGCAGTTTTTCTTCCTGGAGCCACGTCGTCTCCATGATCTTTGCTCAAATCTCACGCAGCATCGGACTCAATGACGTTTGCGATAGTCTACAGATCCACTCCGGTGAGCTTTCACAAATCAGGGGCGCCAAGCCGCCAAGCCGAAATGGGCTTTCTCACGCCAATAAATGCCGCACGGCTGATATGGCGGAAAAACTTTTTTGGCGGGTGCTCGAACATTTGGAAAACAGTTTTCCTCAGTTCTCTCGCGGTAAACTTCCCAAGGGACTTTTCCGGTTCAAACGAAACATTCATATCATTGATTCCACCACCATTGAGCTGGTCGCCAACTGTATGGATTGGGCCAAGCATCGGCGTCGCAAAGCAGCCGCCAAAACCCATATGCGTTTGGATATGGAAAGCTTGCTTCCACGTTTTGCCATTGTGGACACAGCCAAACACAACGACAACCTTCGCGCACGTGAGCTGTGTGCCGGGTTGAAAGATGGCGAAATCATCATATTTGACAGGGCTTATAACGATTTCGACCATCTGATGGATCTGGCTAAACGCGGTGTCCAGTGGGTGGGTAGGTGGAAGAAAAGAACCGTGTGCGAAGTGATCGACACAAAGGAAACCAGCGGGGATATCATCAAAGACGAACTAGTGGTTCTCAACAATGAACTGGTTGTCAGAAGAATCACCGCATGGGTGGAGGTTGATGGCAAATGGCGTGAAATGATATTTGTAACCAACAACCGAGAGTGGAGCGCGCAAACCGTCTGTGATCTCTACAAAGCCCGTTGGCAGATTGAAGTGTTTTTCAAACAAATCAAACAGACGCTCAAGCTAGCCGACTTTCTGGGGCACTCCGCAAACGCAGTCAAGTGGCAAGTATGGACGGCGCTGCTGGTTTACGTGTTGCTGAGATTTCTGAGCCGGATGAGCGCTTGGACACACAGTTTCACTCGGATCTTTGCAGTGGTGAGGGCGTCGTTATGGACGCGCATAGATCTGTTCGGATTTTTGAAAATGCTCTGTGGGACAGCAGGCGGAAGTTTTAGAAACCTTGCGCGCCCAGAGCAGGCGTATTTCCCAGGATTTTGAGGGATTGAATGAAATCCTATGGGACAGCACACCAGCCAAAGAGGAAGAAAAATCCCCAGGAAAGAGTAAACCCGGTCAAAAAATCAGAATGTCAAAATTGTAGCAAGGGGCAAATACCTTGGGAATATGGTGCTTTTTGCCATTTTATCTTCCCTTATGGGATGCTAGTGGATTTGATACTATCCACATTTGTGCACCTAAAACCCGACAATCACCGTTTTCAAACACACCCCTGCCCCACCATTCACCTCATTACAGCCGCTGAATATCACCATAGAACTTCGGATTCATCCCCACCTCCATCGTGCCCGAGAATCGCAATACGAGCAGCGCCGACGATCGGGGCGTCTTTCCCGAGGCTGCTGAATGTGACTTCAGGACATTTTACGAGACGTAGATTCGAATTCAGAAAACTCCTGAGCTGTTCCAGAAGTCCCTGTCCACCGCCTATTGCTACACTGCCTCCAAGAATGATTCTTTCAGGACTGTAAATGGTAGACGCATTGCGCAGTCCTTGGGCCAGGTGTAGTGCGACTTCTTCCCATTCCCATTCATCCAGACTGGCGGGAGGTTTGCCGTAGATTCTTTCGATCGCCCGGCCAGATACCAGTCCTTCCAGGCAATCTGAGAGTCCGCAAGCACATTTGGCGTTTTCGATGTTGCGGATCATTGGAATGGCCTGATGGGCGATTTCGGGATGATTCGAGTCTGCACCTCGAAATACCTTTCCATCCCTGATCAACCCCCCGCCCATTCCCGTGCTGACCGTGACATAGAGTAATGGGTCGACCTTTTCATTTCGCGAATAGTATTCCCCTACTGCTGCGACATTCGTGTCGACATCGAAGAATACCGGACACTGAAACATGCCTCCAAAGACCTCTCGAATAGAAAAGCCTGACCAGGCAGGTTGATGCAATGGACTTGCTTTTCCTTCTTGAATGCTCAACGGTCCCCCAATCGCAACACCCATAGCTTCAAAATTTGACTTTCCCCCTATCGTTGAGGCCGCGGATCGAATCATCTCAACTCCAGGTCCCAGTTCTTTTGGTGTTGCAAATTGGACTCGCTCGACGATGTTGCCTTCGCTGTCAGCAGAAGCGACAATCGTCTTGGTCCCACCTATGTCTACCGCTAAGAACATTTCTCAAATAACACGCCAATTTAAATCAAGAGCACAATGGCTTGGTAGCATCATTCACGCTCATCAACCAGATCGAATTCTATAATGGATGCAACTCGGGCACGATTGTTTCCACGGGGCAAACCTATTAAAACCACAGAGGACACTGAGCTCACAGAAAGTTGGAATATACTAATGAAAAACATGATAACTCTGTGCTCTCCGTGTCCTCTGTGGTTAAAAAACAATCCATTCACCTCGCACATTTAATCGCACCCATGCAAATCTCAAAAGAAAGGGGATTGTTTTATCCTGTGCTTCGCAATGAAGCAAACTGGTATCGGAAATCCTCTAAAACTCAATCAAGATATCACACGGCAAGGCATTGCCTTTAAGCCATCCCATCTCAAGTTCAAATCGCCTCATGGTTGACCCAGCTGATAGGAACCAGTAGGTTTGGGTTCAGCAAATGAGTTTTGTAGACAGTCATGAAAATCCTCAACTGAATCCGCGCCGCAGTTCTTGCGCCAGCGCATCTCGTCGACATCAATTTGAGCAGTGGGCTGGAACGACTGTTAAGGAAAGAATGCATGCCGCTCTAACCATGAGTCGCCGTTTTTCATGGCTGAATCCATCGTCCAAAAAGGAAGAGCATGAGCAATAGCGATCCCATCCGCTGGAAGCAAAGACTCCAGCAGTTCAGGAAGGCCGAAACACGGCTTTCTGAAGCTTTGGTCAATGGCTATGATGTTCTTGGCCGCCTTGAACAGGACGGTGTGATTCAACGTTTCGAATAAACCTTCGAGCTGGGGTGGAAAGTTCTCAAGGATTTACTTTTTTACGAAGGGTTCAATGTCAAATCACCGCGCGAAGTCATTCGCCAGGCGTTTGAATCAGAGTATCTGGGTGCTGACGATACGGAAACCGCCCTTATTGCTCTGGAGAAACGTAATCTGCTCACACATACCTATGAGGAGGAGACCATGCTTGAGGCTTTGGAACTGATTCAAAACGACTTCCAACCGCTGCTTCATCGACTTCTACAAACTTTAGATAAGAAGGCCAACGCATCGTGAGCGATGGATTGAGCGCCAAGCATCGTGATTTGATTAACAAGGTGTTGGCGAAGCACTCAAAGGTCGATCGTGTCGTCCTTTTTGGTTCCAGGGCAATGGGCACGTTCAACGCAACCAGCGATGTGGACCTCGCCTTATATGGCGATTTGAGCATGAAAGACCAGGCGAAGATCTCCCTGGAAATGGACGAACTTTCTATTCCCTACAAAGTAGATCTGGTAAGAATGAATACAGTCACCAGCACGGCGCTTTTGGAACACATCAAAGAATTTGGGAAGGAGTTCATGGATGGTTCGTCGCCAGAATGCCATTCCAGGGTTTAATCGAAATTAAAAACTGTTTCGGCCGGTTAGCCGCTGCGAATCTAGGAACGGGTTTTAGCGATATGAAGTGCCCCCCAACTTAGTACCGCTTTCCTATCCAGAGTAAAAAAGATGCCTTTGGCATTTTTCTCCAACTACCCACTCGCCACAGTCCATCCAATATGTTATCAATCAAACATCATGAGAATTCTTTCATCCGTATTCATCGCCGCTCTGGTCTGTACTACCATTAAACCTCTGGCACAGGTTCAGTCGCCACCTCCCGGTTTTACCTCCCTTTTCAACGGCAAGGATTTGAAGGGTTGGTATGGATGGGGAACCAAAGATCCCGCCCTGTTACGTGACATGCCTCCGGCAGATCAGGCTCTCTACAAGAAACAATCCATCGAGGGAGGATTGCCCGGTGATGAAAGCAATGATCACATCAATGCCCATTGGCGCGTCGAAAACGACGAAGTCGTGAATGATGGAAAGGGGCTCTACCTGACCTCGGAGAAGGATTACGGTGATTTTGAGTTTTGGATCGAATACAAGGCATTGCCGGATGGTGATAGCGGGATCTACCTGAGAGGTATTCCTCAGGTCCAAATCTGGGATTCGACCCAGGGTGATCCGCGTGGATTGGGTCAGGATAAAGGTTCGGGTGGACTTTGGAATAACAGCAAAGGGGCACCCGGCAAGAATCCCTCCAAAAAAATGGATAAACCCTTCGGAGAATGGAACAGTTTCAAAATTCGGATGATTGGCGAACGGGTCACTGTCATCTTTAATGGTGAAAAGGTAGTCGACAATGCGGTCCTGGAAAATTACTTCGCCAATCAACAGGCAGGCTATGTCGCGTTTAGAAAACAGGCCAACGCTTCCCAACCGGCCAAGCCTGTGAATGAATTCATGAGAGATCCTGTTTATGCAAGGGGTCCCATCCAGCTTCAGACGCATGGCAGCGAGATTCGGTGGCGCAACGCCTTTATTCGTGAAATCGGGCCGGATGAAGCCAATCGCGCATTGGCGGAACGAGATGCGGAAGGATTTGTTGAATTAATTAATGGAAAGGACCTGAGTCAATGGCAGGGCGCTGTGGAAAGTTATCAGGTGAAAGACGGTTCCATTGTTTGCCGACCAGGAAAAGGGGGGGATCTACTGACGAAAGATGAATACGAAAACTTCATTCTGCGCATTGAGTTTAAACTTCCACGTGCCGGCAATAATGGCATAGCCCTGCGGACGCCTCTTGGAGGTCATTCATCATCCGATGGATTGGAAATCCAGGTCCTGGATAGCGACGGCTACAACGCTGCACACCCCAAAGCCCCTCTCCTCCCCTATCAATACCATGGATCGCTTTATCATTGCGTCGGCGCCAAACATGGATTTCTGCGCCCCGTGGGCGAATGGAACTTCGAGGAAATTCAGGTGAAAGGCCAGACCATTCAAGTCATTCTAAATGGCACTAAAATATTAGACGTGGACATCGATCACTTGGATCGCTCCAAAATCGCCCACCCTCCCAAAGGTTTGGACCATACCAAGGGTCATATCGGGTTTGCCGGTCACAATGATCCGGTCGAGTTTCGCAGTTTCAAAGTCAAAAAACTTTGATCGCAGAGTGTCATGATGGAAGGAGCGCCGCACAAATCCGGTCCACCGTATCGATTACCTTCTGACCTGGAACTGCCGACACATTGCCAACCCGCACAATCAGCGGCGCATCCGAAAAACGCTGAATGAACTTGGATATGCAATGCCCGTCATCTGCACACCTGAGGAGTTCATGGAAAATCTCTGCGTCACTGCGTCTTTATCTCGCGAATGCGGGAGGGCGTGAAAATCAGACATCCAATCGGATCTCAAAACGCAACCACTTTCGGGAATGGGTACACACCCCATATCCCGGAGTAAAAAGATGAAGCCAACATGCTGGAGATTGTATATCGAGACGAATCGATGGTGGTGATCAACAAACCTGTGGGCATGTTGGTTCATCGTAGTTCGGTGGCTCCGGGTGAAACGGTCTTCGCGGTTCAGCGGCTTCGGGATCAGATTGGCATGAAGGTGCATCCGGTTCATCGTTTGGACAAGCCCACTTCCGGACTCCTCGTTTTCACTCTCGATGTTGAGTCGCTGAAAGCAATCCAGACTCAGTTTACGGAAAAAAAGGTTGAGAAGGTCTATTGGGCGGTGGTTCGTGGTTATTTGAACAAAGAAGGGACCCTCGATTATCCACTCAAGCGAGAGGTCGATCCTTACGCAAATTCAGAGGCAGAGGGGAGTCAAAGCGCCGTCACCCACTACCGATGCCTCGCGCAGACCGAGTTGCCGGTGGCCGTTGGTCGGTATCCAACAACTCGATATTCCTGGGCCGAGCTTAGGCCTGAGACAGGACGAAAGCATCAGTTACGTCGGCATATGGCCCACCTTCGTCATCCCATTGTGGGAGACAGTCGCCATGGTGTGGGCGTGCACAATCGTTTTTTCCGGGATCATTTTGGAATTCAACGACTCCTGCTGCATGCACAAAAAATATCATTCAACCACCCGACCACCGGCGCCCGAATCACGCTGACCGCAGGTTTGGATGAAGCATTCAACAACGCACTCATGAATGCCGGCTTGGCCGGACCAGCAGATGCCCCGGCGGATTTGAAGCCGTAGCTTTTACTCAGCTTTTGAGTTTCGATAACGACCATGAAAATTCGATACTGGTAGACTTGTTGATATAAACATTAAGTTACACACATGCATACACAGGACCAAATCCACGGCCATGAAGTCATGAAAATGATGATTACCAGCAACCGGACGTTTGATAAACCTTCGCTTCGTGAGGCCATCATCGAGCACTTCGGGGAAGACGCCCGATTTTACACTTGCTCGCAACAAAACATGACGGCTGAAAATCTCATCGAATTCCTTGAGCAACGCGGCAAATTCGTCGATAAGGGATCCGGTTTCAATACTGATGCGGACAAAATATGTAGTCATTAAATACCTCAACATCTAATCTCATGCGCTCAACCCTTTCCATCTTCATCCTCATGGTCACGCTGTCACTTTCTGCGGAACCAGCGATTCAGTGGATCTCACTTTTCAACAGCTCCGACCTATCCGGGTGGCATACCCAGAAGGAAAAAGGACAACACGGAACCGGCGGCAACTGGGGGGTTACCAAGGAAGGCATCCTCTTCGGCGAACAGTCGCCTCCCGGTTCGGGAAATGGCGGACTTTTACTAAGTGATGAGAAGTTTTCGGAGTTTGAGTTGGAACTCTCCCTAAGACCCGACTGGGGGCCGGACAGCGGCATCTTTGTGCGCACCGACGAACGCGGTGGCGGCTGGCAGATCTATGTGGACCACCACGACAACGGCAATGTCGGTCACATCCGATTGGAAACAAAACCCTACAGTGTTGCGTTGCGTCCCTTCGGTTTTTCTCGCATCGATCCGAAGAAACCCGAGCTGAAGATGGAACCCGATCGTCGCCCTGAAAATCTCACCGATGGCGTCTACGAAGAAACCTGCACACAGGAGGAATTCCTGGCGGCATGGAAAACTGACGACTGGAACCGCATGCGGATTCGCGTCACGGGTGGAGAACTCCTCGTGATCGAGACCTGGGTCAACGAACTGAAGGTTTGTCGTTTCGACGCTTCAAAAACAAAGCATCCAAAATTCAATCCGGGAAAAGCAAAAGAAGTCGTGGCATTCACAGGTTCGATCGGTCTGCAGGTGCATGGGGGAAAGAACTGGCAATCCGGCTGGCGGGTGTACTGGAAGGATATCCGGGTGCGCCGGCTATAAGGGCACTTTCCTTTCACCAATCAGGGAAGATGTGGACGCCCCTTCAACAAGCAACCACTGAAGGGCGTAGATCAGTTTTTTTAACATGGATGGATCGGTTCTTCCGACAAGTAAGGATTCCCAAAGTTCCTTCTCAGGCCATCCCTGATCAAATGACGTGGAACGCGGGAAGTCATTGGTATTCGATTAATTGTGGGGTCTCCATCGCCACCGTTTGGATATCCGGTTGCTCTGAGGTTTGAAGTGGGTGTAAGACGGAGCTTACCCCTCCGGTTAAGGAGTTCTAATTTTTGAACTGCGCCCCTTTGTGTAGGTTTTGTTTATTTTTAATTGACAAATTTTAGACACGGAGCATTTTGAGGTCATGACGATTAAATTTCGTGTCTACTTTTGGCTGGCCTGGATGCTTCTGGGCGGTTTTTCAGCATTGCTCGGAGCAGAAACGGATGGCACATGGCAACAATGGCGCGGTCCCGAAAGAAATGGACAATTTGAGGGAACCACATGGCCCAAGGAAATGACCAAGGAAAACTTCAGGCAGGAATGGAAAATCCAACTCGCCTCCAGCTACAGCTCACCCGTGGTGGACAAGGAAAAGGTATACACCACGGAATCACTACCTTCAGGTAAGGAACAAGTGACCGCCTACCATCGGGCCACAGGAAAGCTCGCTTGGAGCCAAAGTTGGGACGGCAGTATGAAAGTCCCATTCTTCGCTGCGTCCAACGGAAGCTGGATTCGCTCCACCCCCGCATTGGCAAACGACAAGCTGTTTGTTCTGGGCATGCAGGAGAGACTTATTTGTCTGGACACCAGGACAGGACAAAAGCTCTGGGAAATGAACATCCCCGAAATCCTTCAAACCCCTGAACCCGCGTTTGGAGGTGTATCTTCGCCCATGATTGTCAACAACGCCCTGTATGTGCAGGCAGGAGGAGGAGTCATTAAAGTGGACACGGACTCAGGCGATCTGATCTGGACCTCCAACCTCTCCAAAGACGCCATGAACCAAAGTCCATTTGCATCGCCACGCATCCACACACTCGACGGAAAAGAACAAATCATAGCCCTCGGTCGCACATCGCTGTCAGGCATCGATCCACAAAACGGCAAACAATTATGGGAACAGAAAGTTCCAGCATTTCGAGGCATGAACATATTAACACCCACATTCGTTGGACAGAGCATCTTGACGGCAACCTATGGAGGCAAGACCCATTTGATCACCCCAGCGCATAATCCAGACAAAGACTGGACGATCACCGAGACATGGAATCAAAGGTTCCAAGGATACATGAGCAACCCGGTCGTCATCGGCAAAAACGCCTACCTCCACGGTCGAAGCGGACGAATGGTCTGCCTGAACACCGAAACTGGCCAGATCAACTGGACCTCAAGCGAAAGTCTTGGAAAATACTGTTCAATGATCAACCAAAACAACCGCATACTCGCTCTCTCGAACAACGGCAAACTACGCCTCCTGTCAGCCAACCCCAACGCATACGAAATCATATCCAGCCTGGAAATATCCGATGAAGACACCTGGGCCCACATCGCCATGGCCG
>Ga0255751_10000438_pt1 | contig 38604 bp, 30 predicted proteins | sample 071ome_20_FD_179951 | JGI IMG/M metagenome (GOLD analysis project Ga0255751, IMG submission 179951) | Coastal salt marsh microbial communities from the Groves Creek Marsh, Skidaway Island, Georgia - 071412BT metaG (version 2) | ecosystem: Environmental > Aquatic > Marine > Intertidal zone >... | reverse complement strand
GTATCTCCATTAGTAGAAAGTACTTCAAATACTCCGTCACCAAGTTCTAATATAGATATATCAAATGTTCCACCTCCTAAATCATAAACAGCAATTTTTTTGTCTTTACCTCCTTTATCCATACCATAGGCTAAAGCAGCGGCAGTAGGTTCATTAATAATTCTTTGTACTTTGAGACCTGCAATCTCTCCAGCTTCTTTAGTTGCTTGTCTTTGAGAATCATTAAAATAGGCAGGTACTGTAATTACAGCATCTTTAACACTGGATCCTAAATAATCTTCAGCAGTCTTTTTCATTTTTTGAAGAACCATTGCAGACAATTCTTGTGGTGTATATAATCTTCCATCAATATCAACTCTAGGTGTATCATTATCACCCTTAACTACTTTGTATGCAACAGTTTTGATATCATTAGATGATTCACTGAATTTATTACCCATAAATCTCTTAACTGAAGCAATAGTTTTTTCAGGATTAGTTACTGCTTGTCTTTTAGCAGGATCACCTACTTTAATTTCACCATCTTCAACAAATGCAATAACAGATGGTGTAGTTCTTTTTCCTTCAGAATTAGGTATAACAACTGGCTCACTTCCCTCCATAACAGAAACACAAGAGTTTGTAGTTCCTAAATCTATTCCAATAATTTTACTCATAATATTCAAATTTTATTAATTAATGTCAACCATTATGCCAATTTAAAAAATATGACATTATGTCATAATATTGATAAGTATATTTATACTATTTTTGTGAAAAATCATAAAATGACCAATTATTCAAATCAATCAAGAGTAACAATTAAGATTCTTAATCAGATGAAAAGTAAATCTGAAAAAATATCAATGCTTACCGCCTATGATTACACTTTTGCAAAAATAATTGACGAAGCAGGTATTGATATAATTTTAGTTGGTGATTCTGCGTCAAATGTAATGGCTGGTCATGAAACAACACTCCCGATTACTCTTGATCAAATGATATACCACGCAAGTTCAGTAGTAAGGGCTGTTAACAGAGCTTTAGTAATTGTTGATTTACCTTTTGGAACCTATCAAGCCGATTCTAAGGAAGCGTTAAGATCTGCAATTAAAATTATGAAGGAATCAGGAGCACATGCAGTCAAATTAGAAGGAGGATATCAAGCTAAAGAGTCTATTGAAAGAATTATCCAAGCTGGAATTCCTGTGATGGGTCATCTAGGCTTAACTCCTCAATCTATATACAAATTTGGAACATATGAAGTTAGAGCTAAAGATAAACAAGAGGCAGATATATTATTAAATGATGCTCTAATGCTTGAAAATATTGGTTGTTTCTCTGTTCTTTTAGAAAAAATACCAAATAAACTTTCAAAAGAAGTTTCTTCTAAATTAACAGTTCCAATAATTGGAATTGGAGCAGGAAGTTATGTAGATGGTCAGGTTCTTGTATTACAAGATATGCTTGGAATGAATAAAGACTTTAGTCCAAGATTCTTAAGAAGATATCTTGATATGGATTCGCTAATAAATAACGCTGTAAAAAAATACGCTGCTGATATCAAAAGTGGAGATTTTCCTAATGAAGAAGAGCAATACTGATTTAAAATTAAAAAGATCTGAAATACTATTCGAGGACAACCATTTGATAATCATTAACAAAAAACCTGGAGTACTTGTTCAAGGTGATGTTACTGGAGATATTTCATTAATTGAAATCACTAAAGATTATTTGAAGAATAAGTATAATAAAAAAGGTAATGTTTTTTTAGGCTTAGTTAATAGAATTGATAGACCTACCTCTGGAATAGTAATTTTTGCAAAGACCAGCAAAGCTTTATCTAGAATGAATGAAAAACTAAGAAATAGAGAAATACAAAAAATCTATTGGCTAATTATATCAAATAAATTTGTTTCAAATGAGGGAAATATTGAAGGTTGGTTTAGAAAGAATACAAAACAGAATAAATCCTACTTTTTTAAATCAGAAGTGACAAACTCTAAATTCGGACGCTTATCTTATAAAAAAATAAAGTCACTAGATAATTATTGTTTAATAGAAGTCAAACTTATAACTGGAAGACATCATCAAATTAGATGTAGTTTTTCAGAATTAGGATACCCAATTCTTGGAGATTTAAAGTATGGTTCAAAAAGATCAAACAAAGATGGTTGTATTTATCTTCACTCAAGGGAATTAGAGTTTATACATCCTATTTCGAAAAATAAAATATTTTTAAAAGCTAATACTCCTATGACAGGACTATGGATTGCTTCTCCTTCCTATTAATCAAAATAGCTTTTTCTTTTATGATATCTTGTAAAGATTTTCTATTTATTTTACTTTCTAACCATGAAATAATATCTAGGTAAAGAAAAGCTCTTTTTTCATATGGATCATCTTCATATTTTTTTAGTTCATTATAAAGATTTCTTAGAAAACCTTTTATTTCTCCTGGGTAAATATTCTCTAATCCATTCAAATATTTTAAAATTGTTTTTTGAACTTCATGTAAATCATTAAGCTTATCTAAGTAATTATATGTTTCCTTTATAATTTTATCTAAATTAAAATCAAGTCCCGCCTCCCAATGAGCAATAAGATTAAGAATCCTAGTGAAACATTGAAGATCTTCCCTCATTTTAATATTTTTATTTCTCATTATTAAATTGGTATATCTAATACATTTGTCAAATTCATCAACTGTAAAATACATACAAGCAATTTTATAATATAGAAGCATAATATGATGGTGATCAATCAAATTTTTATATTTATCAATACCATCTAGGACTTCAGGAATAATTTTTATTGACTCTTTGAATGATGCCTCTAAAACATGTAGATTAAATAGATTATTGTATTTATATAAAAAGATTAATGCATTTAAATTCTGGTTGACAGGAAATGTTTTACCTTCGACAAATTTTATCATATCATCTAAGTTATTTTTAAATTTAGAAGGATATTTTATTAGAGCTAATGCCTCAAGTAAGAAATTATAACCCTTTAAATAGTATACTGGATGAATTTTTATCATTTCAGGCTTGTTATTAAATGTATCGATCCATTTTGATGCATATTTATAAGTTGAAAGAAAATCTTGGACCAAAAGACTATACCATACGCATGATTGATAGTAAATTAATTTTTCCCTAAACCCAAGTTTTTCAGGTTTATAGTATTTAATCTTTTTATCAAATATTGCTTTAATCTCTTTTGACTCAGAATCACTTTTTGCATATCCTGCTTTAATTAATTTTTCATATAGCTGTAGAGAGATATTTGATAATAAACTTGAAACATCATTAAGCTGTTTTAGATGAATTGTCTGATTAATTAATTCATTAGTCCTGTTTGTAAGACTTCTCGTTATATAAAGAGACTCAATTAATTTTTCAAACTCTACAATTTCATATGCTGAGGTGTTTTCATCATATTTTAAAGCATATGACTTTGCTTTATCAAGAATCTTTAAACTTTGCTTATAAAGTCCCTTTTGATATAAAATAGTTGCAAAATCAATCTGACCTCTAATGTGAAGCTTAACATTTTTATGTTGTGGATTTAATCTAAGACTAATTAAAATTTGTTTATATAAATGTGCTTTAAGGTTTGAGAGTTGCTGTTTTGTAACTATTTTATTTTCAATTATCTTTTTTTCATCGTATATACTCATCTTATCTAGAAAATTGAATAAGTTTAAAAACTTTGAATCTTCATTAGAATTCATTCTTCCAACATAAAGTTTAAATTGTCTTTTCTCAGACTTTGTCAAGGATTTTATAAGCACGAAAAGGTTGTCTTTTACGTCATTAGTCATTGTATATATATATGTGTTAAATTATTGATAATAAATATTTTAAAATAAATTAAATATATTCGGGTATTGTAAAACTAATATACTTTTTTTTAACTATCATCATTTAAGTAATAATTTAGTAAGTAATGAAAAATCAGGTAGAAATTTTTGATACAACTTTAAGAGATGGTGAACAGGTTCCAGGTTGTAAACTTGATACCAAAAGTAAATTAATTTTAGCTGAGAAAATTGATCAACTTGGGGTTGATATAATTGAGGCAGGTTTTCCTATTTCAAGCCCAGGAGATTTTAAATCGGTTGTTGAAATCTCCAAAATTATTAAAAACGCATCCGTATGTGCACTAAGTAGAGCAAATGAAAAAGATATTGATGTTGCTGCTGAGTCTTTAAAAAAGGCTAAAAAACCAAGAATTCATACCGGTATTGGCACATCTGAAGTTCACATTAAATATAAATTCAACTCAAATAAAAATTCAATAATTGAAATAGCAAAAAAATCTGTTGCTTATGCAAGAAAGTATGTTGATGATGTAGAGTTTTATGCAGAAGATGCTGGTAGAACAAATAATGAATTTCTTGCAAAAGTATGTGAAGAGGTTATTAAGTCTGGAGCTACTGTGATAAATATACCTGATACTACTGGCTATTGCTTACCAAGTGAATATGGAGATAAAATTAAGTTTTTAATGAATAATGTGAATGGTATTGAAAATGTTACAGTTTCTTGTCATTGTCATAATGATCTTGGTCTAGCAACTGCTAACTCTATTTATGGTGTTATTAATGGAGCAAGACAAATTGAGTGTACAATTAATGGTATTGGAGAGAGAGCAGGAAACACATCTTTAGAAGAAGTTGTGATGATTTTAAGACAACATACTGATTTGAACTTAGATACTAATATTAATTCTAAACTTCTTAATGAAACAAGCCAAAAAGTATCAGAACTTATGGGAATGCCTGTTCAACCAAATAAGGCTATTGTAGGATCTAATGCATTTGCTCATAGCTCTGGAATTCATCAAGATGGTGTTATCAAGAAAAGAGAAACATATGAGATTATTAACCCACTTGATGTTGGTGTAGATAAATCGTCAATTGTATTAACAGCTAGGAGTGGTAGAGCTGCACTGGCATATAGAATGAAACAATATGGAATTAATCTTACAAAAAAAGAACTAGATGAAGTTTATACTGAATTCTTAATTTTAGCAGATAAAAAGAAAGAAGTAACAGATACAGATTTTCCAAAAATTCTTCAGAATAAAAATAATAAGTATGGCTAAAACACTATTTGAAAAAGTTTGGGACTCACATGTAATTGAAAAAATAAAAGATGGCCCAGATGTTCTTTTTATTGACAGACACTTTATTCATGAAGTTACAAGTCCAGTAGCATTTGTGGGACTTAAAAACAGAGGTCTTAAAGTAATGTTTCCTGATAAAACTTTTGCTACTGCTGACCATAATACACCAACTATAAATCAACATCTTCCAATTAAGGATAAGCTCTCAGCTATGCAGGTAAAAGCTTTAGAAAAAAACTGTTTTGAGCATGGTATTGATTTTTGGGGACTTGGACATAAGAAGAATGGCATAGTTCATGTCATTGGTCCAGAAAATGGTATCACTCAACCAGGACTAACGATTGTATGTGGTGATTCTCATACATCTACTCATGGTGCATTTGGAGCTATAGCATTTGGAATAGGAACCTCTGAAGTTGAGATGGTTCTCGCATGTCAATCTATAATGCAACAAAAACCTTTAAAAATGAGAATAAACATTGATGGATCCCTAAATTCTCATGTTACACCCAAGGATGTTGCTATATATATTATATCAAGACTTTCTTCTTCTGGTGCAACTGGATTTTTTATCGAATATTCTGGAGAAGTCTTTAAAAATATGAGTATGGAGGGTAGAATGACTGTATGTAATCTTAGCATTGAAATGGGGGCAAGAGGTGGCATGATTGCTCCAGATGAAAAAACATTTGAATACATAAAAGGTAGAGAATATGCTCCCAAAGGACAGGATTGGGAAAAAGCCCTAGCCTATTGGAAATCATTAAAGACAGATAATGATGCAATTTTTGATAAAGAATTTAGCTTTAACGCAAGTGATATTGAACCTATGATAACTTATGGAACTAATCCTGGTATGGCTATTCCAATATCTAAACCAATTCCAAGTTCTAGTTCAGATTCGGAATTATCATATCAAAAGGCACTCGATTACATGGAATTTAAGGAAGGTGAAATGATGATTGGTAAAAAAATTGACTATATATTTCTTGGAAGCTGTACAAATGGAAGAATTGAAGATTTTAGAACATTTGCCAGCTTAATAAAAGGTAGAAAAAAATCTGATGATGTTAATGCTTGGCTTGTTCCAGGTTCTCATAAAGTTCTTAAGAGTATTAAAGATGAAGGGATTTTAGATATCTTAACTGAATCTGGTTTTAAATTAAGAGAACCTGGTTGTTCTGCATGTTTGGCAATGAATGATGATAAAATACCTAAGGGAAAATATGCAATAAGTACAACAAATAGAAATTTTGAAGGAAGACAAGGACCAGGGGCCAGGACTTTACTTGCAAGCCCATTGGTTGCTGCTGCTACTGCTATAACTGGAAAAATAACTGATCCTAGAGAAATTATTTAAAATGGCTTACGATAAATTTAACATTCTAAAAAGCTCGGCTGTTCCACTTAATATCGATAATATAGATACAGATCAAATAATCCCAGCAAGATTTTTAAAAGCAACGGAAAGAAAAGGATTTGGTGAAAATCTATTTAAAGATTGGAGATATAACTCAGATAACACTCCTATTGATTCATTTCCTTTAAACAATAAGATTTACAATGGAAAGATACTTGTTGCAGGTAAAAATTTTGGATGTGGGTCTTCAAGAGAGCATGCTGTTTGGGCAATATACGATTACGGGTTTAGAGCTGTTGTATCTAGTTTCTTTGCTGATATATTTAAAAATAACTGTTTGAATATTGGTGTTCTTCCTGTTAAAGTCTCTGAGGAATTTTTATCAGATATTTTTTTTCAAATTGACTCAGATCCAAAAAGTAATTTTGAGATAAACTTAGAAATTCAAGAATTTAAAATTATTGAAACTGGAAAGTCTGAAAAATTTAATATTAGCTCTTACAAAAAGGGTAATATGTCAAATGGTTTTGATGATATAGATTACCTTCTAAACAAAAAGAAAGAAATATCTAAATTTGCCAATAATTCTCCATACTAATGTCCAAACATATCGAAATAATGGATACTACTTTAAGGGATGGAGAACAGACCTCAGGAGTATCATATTCACCTAAAGAGAAACTCACTATCGCTAAGCTTTTATTGGATGATCTTAAAATAGACCGTATAGAAGTTGCGTCTGCAAGAGTATCTGAGGGAGAACTTAATTCAGTAAAGGAGATATCTAGCTGGGCAGAAAAAAATAGTAGAATAGATAGTATTGAAGTTTTAACATTTATAGATGAAGGAAAATCTATACAATGGTTATTAGATTCAGGATGTAAAGTACAAAATCTTTTAACTAAGGGTTCATTAAATCATTTAAAGCACCAATTGAAGAAAACACCTGATCAACATTTTAACGACATATCCAAAACCATTGATATTGCAGAAAAAAATTTAATAACTACTAACATATATCTTGAAGATTGGAGTAATGGAATGAAGAATAGTAAAGATTATGTTATTGATTATTTAGATTTTTTAAAAACAAAAAATATCAAAAGAGTCTTACTTCCTGATACATTAGGAATATTAACTCACTTTGAAACTTATGAATTCATAAATGAAATAAGGAATAAATATCCAAATTTTCATATAGACTTTCATGGACATAATGACTATGATTTGAGTGTTGCAAACTCTTTAGAAGCTATTAGAGCTGGGTGCGATGGTATCCACCTCACAATAAACGGAATGGGAGAAAGGGCTGGTAATACTCCATTATCAAGTGCTATTGCAGCAATTAAAGACTTCTTGCCAGAATATAAAATAAATGTTGAAGAAAAGAATCTATTTAAAGCGAGTAATTTAATTTCAACATTTTCTGGGCAAAGTGTATCATCTAATAAGCCTATTGTTGGTGAAAACGTATTTACCCAAACTGCTGGTGTACACGCAGATGGTGACAATAAAAAAGATCTTTACTTCAATAACTTAAATCCAAATAGATTTGGTAGAAAGAGAAAATATGCTCTTGGAAAAACTTCTGGAAAAGCAAATATAAAAAAGAACCTAGATGAATTAGGTATTAAACTAAATGATGATGAATTAAGTCTAGTAACCTCCAAAGTAATTGAACTAGGAGATAAAAAAGAGAAGGTTACAATTGAAGATCTTCCATACATTATAAGTGATGTTCTTGAATACCCAACAAAAAAGAAAGACATAATTATTGAATCTTATGTCTTAACTCATGCAAAGACCCTTAGGCCATCTGCTTCTCTTTCATTAATTATTAATGATGAACTTTATCAGGAAAGTTGTTCGGGTGATGGCCAATTCGATGCATTTATGAGTGCATTAAAAAAGATATACTCTAAAAGAAATAAAATACTTCCAAAATTAATTGATTATGCTGTTCGTATTCCTCCCGGAAGTGATTCAGACGCATTTTGTGAAACAACTATTACTTGGGATACTGGATCAAAAAAATTTAAGACAAGGGGACTTGATACAGATCAAACTGTTTCTGCTATCAAAGCAACTGAAAAAATGTTAAATACTGAATAAATATGATTTTAAAAATAGCTGTATTACCTGGAGATGGAATTGGACCTGAGGTGACTGATCAATCAATTAAAGTAATTAAATGTATAGGTAAAAAGTTTAATCATAAAATTGAACTAGAAAATGCATTAGTGGGAGCAGCTGCAATTGATAAACACAATGATCCTTATCCAGATGAAACTCATCAAGTATGTAAAAATTCAGATGCAATTCTTTTTGGTGCGATTGGCGATCCAAAGTATGACAATGATCCAAAAGCTAAGGTAAGACCAGAACAAGGATTACTAAAAATGAGAAAAAAACTTGGACTATATGCGAACCTTCGACCTACAAAAGTATTTAAGTCATTATTAGACATGTCACCAATAAAGGAAGAAAGAATAACTGGAACTAATATTCTTTTTGTTAGAGAACTAACTGGGGGTATTTATTTTGGAAAAAGAGGTAGAAAAGATAATGATAATTTTGCATTTGATACGTGTGAATATCATAGAGATGAAATTGTTAGAATTGCAAAAATAGGATTTGAATATGCACAAAAAAGAACTAAAAAATTATGTTGTGTTGATAAAGCAAATGTTCTTGAAACATCTAGATTATGGAGAGAAACAGTTCAGAGTATGGAGAAAGATTATCCAGATATAAAGGTTTCATATGAATTTGTAGATGCTGTTGCTATGAGATTAGTTCAATGGCCAAATTCATATGATGTATTGATTACTTCAAATCTTTTTGGTGATATTTTAACAGATGAGGCTTCAGTTATTTCTGGATCAATGGGACTTATGCCATCTGCTTCAGTTGGATCAAAAAACGCATTATATGAACCAATTCATGGCTCTTATCCAGAAGCAGCTGGAAAAAATATTGCTAATCCTATTGCTTCGATTTTGTCTCTCTCAATGATGTTAGAACATTCATTTAATTTGAAAAAAGAATCAGATATAATTAATAATGCAGTTGAAGATTCTCTTAAAAATAAATACGTAACTCCAGACTTAAGCTCAGGTAAAAGTTCATACACTACAAATCAAGTTGGTGACTATATAATTGATTATATAGAAAAAAATTAAAGTATATAGTCAGTAGAGATGAAATTAGAATCATTTGAATCTAAAAGCTTTTTAAGTATCCTGTTGTTATGAACATTATCTTTAGAAGCTACAAAAGTTCTTATAGAAAATGCTCTTAAAGCATCATGAACACTCAAAGTACTAACTGCAGAATTTTTTCTACCTGTAAATGGGTAGATATCTGGTCCTCTTTGACAAGAGCTATTTAAATTAACTCTGCATACTAAATTTGCAAGAGTATCAATAAGTGGACCTAATTGCTTTGTATCACTACCAAAAAGACTTACTTGTTGACCATATTCAGAATTTGCCATATCATCAAGAGGTTGATCTATATCGTTAAATGAAATTACTGGGATTACAGGACCAAACTGTTCTTCCTCGTAGACCCTCATATTTTGACTTACAGGATATAATATAGCAGGAAAACAATAGTTTTCAGTTAGTTGCCCCCCTTTTTCATTGACTATTGATGCACCTTTAGAGACTGCATCATCAATTAAATCTCTTATATATTTTGGTTTAGATGGCTCTGGCAAGGGAGTTAAAAAAGAATCTTCTTCCCAAGGCATTCCAAATTTTAAATCATCAACTGCTTTTGCAAACTTCTTGTTAAATTCATCTACTATTGATTCATGAACATATAAAACTTTAAGTGCTGTACATCTTTGACCATTATATGAAAGACAACCTGAAATACATTCTTGAATAGTTAAGTCAAGATCCGCATCTGGCAATATAATACCAGGATTTTTTGCTTCTAGTCCTAGAACAAGTCTAAGTCTATTTTTATTTGGATGCTGATCTTGAAGTGCAACTGCAGATGAACTATGCCCGATTAGTGCAAGAACATCAATATAACCTGTCTGCATAATTGGAGGACATATTTTTCTACCTCTTCCAAATAATATATTAACTACCCCGGGAGGAAAACATTCTTTAAAGGCTTTTAATAATGGAGCAATTAAAAGGACTCCATGCTTTGCTGGTTTAAAGATAGTTGTATTACCCATTAGAATCGCTGGAATTAGTAAACAGAAAGTTTCGTTAAGTGGGTAATTGTATGGACCTAAACATAAAACTACACCTAAAGGACCTCTTCTGATGTGTGCGTGAATACCAGAGTCTTTCTCAAATCTTGCAGAAGATCTATCAATCTTTTTATATTCATTAATTGTGTCATATATATAATCTACAGTTCTATCAAACTCTTTTTCAGAATCTTTTTTATTTTTTCCAATTTCCCACATTAAAAGATTTACTACAACATCTCTATGTTCCTGAATTTTATCTGCAAACCTTTTCATACACTTAAGTCTATCTCTAACCTTCATAGTTGGCCATTTACCTTGACCTCTACCAAATGCTTTCTTAGCTGATTCTAATGCTTCTAAAGCAGATTCTGAATCCATATCTGGTATTGAACCAAGAAGTGTTTGAGAATAAGGTTTACTAGGATCAGAACTAATTGTTGAGTAAACCTCTGAAGTATCTCCATTCCATTTTTTTAATTTTCCTCCTACAAGATATTCCCTGCAGTTTAATTGATCTATTGTAAAATTTTTAATTGACATAATTATTTTATATTATAAAGCTAAGAATTTCAGGGTTATCGTTTAAATACTCTCCAAAGAAACCATTTTCTTTCATTTTTTTTATTAAATCATCGAAATCTTTAGAAAATTTTAACTCAATACCAACTATTGCAGTTCCATTTTCTTTATTATTCTTTTTGGCATATTCAAAGAAGGTAATATCATCGTTTATACCAACCACATTGTTTACAAATTCTTTAAGTGCTCCTGCTCTTTGAGGAAATTTAACAATGAAATAATGTTTAAGATTAGAATAAAATAATGCCCTCTCTCTTATCTCTGCCATCCTAGAAAAATCATTATTTCCTCCACAAATTAAAACACCAACATTTTTATTCATAAACATTTCACTGTTTAATTCAAGTGCTGATATTCCTATTGCTCCTGCAGGTTCAACTACAATTCCATCTTTATTATAAAGATCTAGTATAGTTTGACAAATTTTACCTTCAGGAACTAAAAAAATTTTATCTAAATAATTTTTACAAATTTCAAAAGGGATTTTACCAATTTTTTTTATGGAAACTCCATCAACAAAATTATCAATTGAATCTAATTCAATAATTTTGCCTTCTTTTATAGATTTACTCATTGCAGGAGCTCCATCAGCCTCAACACCAATAATCTTTGTTCTTGGAGATAATTCTTTAAAGACAGTAATTATTCCTGAAATTAAACCTCCTCCTCCAATTGGAACAATCAAATAATCAAGATGGTTATCAACTTGATCCAAAATCTCAAGACCTATAGTTCCCTGACCTTCAATAACCTTTATGTCATCAAATGCATGGATAAATAAATCTTTATCAGTATTTTGCTTTTGAGCTTCATACTGCGCATCGTCAAAATTATCTCCGATTAATATAATTTCTACATACTCACCTCCAAATATTTTAACCCTTTCTATTTTTTGTTTTGGAGTTGTAACAGGCATATAAACTTTTCCATAAATTTTTAGCTTATTACAGGAATAAGCAAAACCCTGGGCATGATTACCAGCACTTGCACAAACTAATGTTTTATTATTTAGATAGGCAGAATCAATAGATTTAATTTTATTAAAAGCACCACGGATTTTAAAAGATCTAACTTGCTGAAGATCTTCTCGTTTTAAGTAAATTTTACAATTTAAATCATTTGAAAGCCTCTCATTTATAACTAAAGGGGTTAAAGTTGATATACCTTGGAGGATTTCAGAAGCATTTCTAACTCCTTTTAAATCTGTAAATTGCATTTATATAGCAGTTTTCATTGAAGTCATATACTGCCTAAGCTCATCACCAATTATTTCGATTGAGTGGTACCTAATTTTTAAGTTAATCTCAATTAACTTTTTATTATCAACATAGTTTGTGCTTTTACTAATTGAGTCTGAACCAATTATATCAGTTTCTACTTTATCAAAGAATTTAGAGAGTAGTGAAATTGCTTCATTATTAAAAAGATAGCATCCGTATTCTGCAGTATCAGAAATAATATTATTCATTTCATATAATTTTTTTCTAGAAACTAGATTAGCTATAAGTGGAAGCTCATGGAGAGATTCATAGTATGCAGATTCCTCTTTAATACCTGCTTCAACCATTGTCTCAAAAGCTAGCTCTACCCCTGCCTTTACAAGTGCTATCATTAAAATTCCATTATCAAAGTACTCTTGATTAGAAATCTCATCAGAAGTTGGATTTGTCTTTTCAAAGTCAGTATTACTTGTTTCTTCTCTCCAACTTAAAAGCTCTTTATCATCATTATCCCAATCTCTCATCATAGTCTCAGAAAAATTACCTGACAAAATATTATCCATATGTTTAATAAATAGTGGAGCTAATATTTCTTTAAGTTCTTCAGATAATTCAAATGCTTTAACTTTAGCAGAATTTGATAATCTATCCATCATATTTGTTATACCCCCGTGCTTAAGGGCTTCTGTAATTTTCTCCCATCCATGTTGAATAAGCTTTGCAGAGTAGCTTGGTTCAATTCCAAGTTCTTTCATTTTATTAAAACACATAATTGAACCTGTTTGAAGCATTCCACATAATATTGTCTGTTCCCCCATTAAATCAGATTTAACTTCAGCAACAAAAGATGATTCTAATACACCTGCTTTATCAGATCCTAGAGATACTGCATATGCTTTTGCTGCATCAAAACCAATTTTATTTATATCATTTTCTGGATGGACAGCGATAAGTGTAGGAACTCCAAAGCCTCTTAAGAATTCTTCTCTTACCTCAGATCCTGGAGATTTTGGCGCAACCATTATCACTGTAATATCTTTTCTAACTTTTATACCCTCTTCTACTATGTTAAACCCATGAGAATATGAGAGAATAGAGTTTTTTTTCATCAATGGCATAAGTCTTTCAACAACTGAGGTATGATTTTTATCAGGGGTCAGATTTATAACCAGATCAGAATTCGGTATTATTTCTTCAAAATTACCAACATTAAAACTGTTAGAAGTTGCATTAACAAATGATTGTCTTTTTGTATCAATAGATGACTGCCTAAGAGCATAGGAAATATCAAGACCAGAGTCTCTCATATTAAGGCCTTGATGTAAACCTTGAGCACCACAACCAACAATAGCTATTTTTTTGTTTTTAAGAAAATTCACTCCATCACTAAATTCAGATGAACTCATAAATCTACATTTTCCTAATTGCATTAATTTTTCTCTAAATGTTAAAGTGTTAAAGTAATTTTTCATGATTTTATTTTTGGTTTTTAAAATTATTTAAAATATCTGAGATTCCCATTTTTTCTTTACTTACGGCTATCCTTCCAGATCTAGTAAATTGAAGAAGACCAAAAGGCGCAAGATCATTGTATAGTTTTTCAGTATCTTCTCTAAATCCAGTTTTTTCAATCACAAAAAATTCCTTATTTACAGTAACAATTCTTGCATTTGAATCTTTTATTATGTTTTGTATATGTCTCTCTTCAAATAATGCAGATGACTTCATTTTATATAATGCAGATTCTTGAAATATTGTTTCATCATCTCTATGATAAAAAGCTTTAATTACTTCAACCTGTTTCTCAATCTGCTTTATTATTCTTTCTACACCAGATTTTGTCATTTTTACAACTATAATAAATCTATATACATTTTTTATTTCAGATTCTGATGTAGTAAAGCTTACGATGTTTATATGTCTTTTTAAAAAAATTGCTGAAATTCTATGCAGAAGTCCAATATTGTTTTCAGTGTATACAGATACAGTATAATTTTTTCTTTTTTCCATTTTAATCTAGTCTTATATCTGATACAGAAGCTCCAGAAGGAATCATTGGAAATACATTATCTTCTTTTTCAACGCAAACTTCAAGAACATAAGGTTTTTTTGATTTAATCATTCTTTTAACAGCGGGTTTTAAATCTTTTCTATTTTTAACTCTTTCAGCATCAATGTAATAACCCTTAGCAATTGTAACAAAGTCAGGATTTATCATTTCAGTTGAGGCATACCTTTTATCAAAAAATAATTGTTGCCATTGTCTAACCATTCCAAGAAAATCATTATTTAAAATAACAATTTTAACTGGAATTTGTAGTTGAAAAATTGTACCAAGTTCTTGAATAGTCATTTGATATCCTCCATCACCAATTACTGCAACAACCTCTCTTTCCATTGCTCCCATTTTAGCTCCCATTGCAGCAGGGAGAGCAAAACCCATAGTCCCAAGACCTCCTGAAGTAATATTACTCTTTGATTTAATAAAATTTGCATACCTACAAGCTACCATTTGGTGCTGGCCAACATCTGTAACTATTATTGCATCACCTCTTGTAAATTCATTTATAGCAATTATTGACTCTCCCATAGTAAGTCCATTTTTAGTTGGATTTAAATCTGATTCAATTACCTTATCAAATTCAATTTTCATTAAATCATCAAATTTTGAAATCCATTTTTCATGAGATCTTTTATTAATTTTGTCGGTAATCATTTTAAGTGATTCTTTACAGTTACCAATTACTGGCACATCAACTTTAATATTCTTATCAACCTCTGCAGGGTCAATTTCCAGGTGAATAATCTTAGCCTGAGAAGCATATTTTTTAGGGTCACCAGTAACACGATCATCAAATCTCATTCCTATTGCAATTAATAGATCACATTTATTTGTAAGAATATTTGGGCCATAATTTCCATGCATACCAACCATACCAACATTTAGATCATGTGAAGTTGGCAGAGCAGATAAACCAAGAATTGTCCATGCTGCAGGAATTCCGCTTTTTTCAACAAAATTTTTAAATTCTTCTTCTGCATTTCCAAGTATTACACCTTGACCCCAAACAATTAAAGGCTTCTTAGCATTATTAATAAGTTTTACAGCCTCATTTATTGAATTATCATTAACCTTAGGATAAGGAGAATAACTTCTAATTCCATTACATTTTTTATAATTATATTGAAAAATTTCAAATTGTGCATCTTTCGTAATATCAATCAACACTGGACCAGGTCTACCAGATTTTGCAATAAAAAAGGCTTTAGCAAAAATCTCAGGTATTTCTGATGCCTTAGTTATTTGATAATTCCATTTGGTAACAGGCATTGAAATTCCAATAATGTCTGTTTCTTGAAAAGCATCTGACCCTAAGAGATGAGATGATACCTGACCTGTAATACATACAACAGGTGTTGAATCAATTTGAGCATCTGCAATACCAGTGACAAGATTAGTTGCACCTGGACCAGAGGTTGCAATTGCTACTCCAACTCTTCCAGAGGATCTTGCATATCCCTGGGCAGCATGTATAGCTCCTTGCTCATGTCTTGCAAGAATATGTTTTAACTTATCTTGGAATTTATAGAATTCGTCATATACAGGCATTATAGCACCTCCAGGATACCCCCAAACAAGGTCTACTCCCTCATTTAATAAACAATGAATCACAGCTTCAGCACCACTAATTTTTTTATTTTTCATTTTAATTATTCATCAGTTACACATCCATTAGATGCGTTAGAAACTGTCTTTAAATATTTATATAGAATTCCTTTTTTAATTTTTAAATCTGGTTGTTTCCACTTTTCTTTTCTCTTTTGAATTTCTTCATCAGAAATGTCAACAAAAATCTTATTTTTTTCAGAATCAATAGTGATCATATCACCATTTTTTACTATAGCAATTGTTCCACCTTCAAATGCCTCAGGTACAATATGACCAACTACAAATCCATGCGTTCCTCCAGAGAATCTACCATCAGTTATCAATGCAACTTCTTTTCCTAATCCTGCCCCCATTATGGCTGATGTAGGTTTTAACATTTCTGGCATTCCAGGACCTCCTTTAGGTCCTTCGTATCTTATGACTACTACATCTCCTTTAGATACTTCAGAATTTTTAATCGCTGAAAGACATTCAAACTCACTGTTATAAACCTTAGCTGGACCTGAAAATATTAAACCTTCTTTACCGGTTATTTTTGCAACACATCCATCTTTTGCGAGATTTCCTTTCAATATCTGAATATGACCAGTTTTTTTTATAGGATTTGATATTGGGAAAATTAGATCATTTGAAGTTAAATCAGGAGGATTAATTTTTGACAAATTTTCTTCTATTGTATTACCAGTGACAGTAAGACAGTCACCGTGAAGCATGTTATTTTCAAGCATATATTTCAAAACATAAGGAATACCCCCAATTTTATGTAAATCTTTCATTAAGTATTTACCGCTTGGCTTAAGATTTGCTAGGTAGGGAGTTGTGTCGCTAATTTCTTGAAAATAATCAATTGACAATTCTAGGTTTGCTGCTCTAGATATTGCTAAAAAATGAAGTACTGCATTAGTTGACCCTCCAAGTACAGTGACTAATCTTAAAGCATTTTCAAGAGACTTCTTTGTAACAATATCAGATGGCTTAATGTCCTTCTCAATTAAATTTTTAATTGATTCACCTATCTTACTACATTCGTTAATTTTTTCATTACTTATTGCAGGATTAGATGAATTATATGGTAGCGACATACCTAAAGCTTCAATAGCAGAAGCCATAGTATTTGCAGTGTACATACCTCCACATGCTCCAGCACCTGGGCATGCATTTTTAATTACATTTTTATACTCACTCTCGTCAATTTTTCCTGAAACTTTTTCGCCCCATGCTTCAAAAGCTGAAACAACATCCAACTCTTTATTATTATAACATCCAGAGTCAATTGTTCCTCCATATACTAGTATACTTGGTCTATCAAGTCTTAACATTGCCATTAGAGCTCCTGGCATATTTTTATCACATCCAACAACGGTGATCAAACCATCATATGACATTGCTTGAACCACAGTTTCCATTGAATCTGCAATAATATCTCGGGATGGGAGTGAATATCTCATTCCAAAAGTTCCCATTGAAATCCCATCACTTACACCAATTGTGTTAAAGATTAATCCAACATATTTTGAGGTAGTAATGCTCTCTTTAATTTTAATTGATAAATCATTAAGATGCATATTACACGGATTACCCTCATAACCTGTACTTGCAATTCCAATAAATGGTTTATCAAAGTCGTCATCATTCAAACCAATTGCATGGAGCATTGCTTGGGCAGCTGGCTGTGAATCATCCTTTGTTACTACTTTACTGAATTTATTATACATAAACTTAAACTACTTTAAAATTATCATCATAGAATAATGTTTTAAGGGACAATTATTATCATAAATTATATTCAAATTTTAATATTAATTTTTAAATAACTATATATCAATTATTTATAATATAAATTTTATTACACCCAAATTATATATTATAATATTGATTTTAAATAATTAGATTTGAAACAATTATGGATTACAAATATATTGATAAAGTAATTGAATCTCAAGTAGAGTTTGTCAAAGCAAACTCTAACTCTACTTACTATAGAATACAAATCTTAAACTCATTATTGCTGTCAATAAAACAAAATGAATCAAAAATTTATGATGCATTAAGACAAGATTTAAATAAACATGAGTTTGAATCTTTTTTATCTGAAATACTTCTTGTAAAAAAAGAAATTAAATTATTTTTAAGAAAGCTTAAAAATTGGTCTCAAAAGAAAAGAGTTAAAGGTTCAATTTTAAATTTTCCTTCACAGAACTATCTAATACCTGAACCATACGGAAATGTTTTGATTATAACTCCATGGAATTATCCATTTCAATTATCTCTCACACCCTTAATAGGTGCAATTGCTGCTGGAAATGCTGTAATAATAAAACCATCTGAACTAGCTCCCTCAACATCCAGAGTTTTAAAAGAATTGATTGGTTCTGTATTTCCTCAAAATATGGCAACTGTGATTGAGGGAGATGCAGATATTGCTAGATATTTATTGGATAAAAAATGGGATTATATATTTTTTACTGGCAGCACAAGAATAGGAAAAATTATAGCTGAAAAAGCTGCAAAAAATTTAACTCCAATTACTTTAGAACTTGGAGGAAAGAGTCCATGTATAGTAGATTCAGGAGTAGATATAGACAAGGTAGCTAAAAGAATAGTTTCTGGAAAGTTTGTTAATTGTGGTCAAACATGTATTGCTCCCGATTATATTATTGTCAATAAACACATTAAATCACATCTTATTTCAGCTATCAAAGAGAATATCATTAAGACATTTGGTAACAAACCAATAGAATCTGAGAGCTATGGAAGAATTATTAATTTAAACAACCTAGTCAGACTTGAAAATATTCTTAAAGATCAAGTCATCGAGTTTGGCGGTAAAATTAATATAGATAAACTATATATTGAACCAACCTTAATTGTTGATCCTAAAATTGATTCTGAAATAATGACTGAAGAAATTTTTGGACCAATTTTACCTATTTTATCTTACGAAAATGAAAGGGAACTTAAAAATATTCTAGATAAAAACCCAACACCTCTTGCATTCTATATCTTTTCTAAGAATCAAATGTTTATTGACAATTTGATAAAAAATAACAAATTTGGAGGTTGTGTTGTTAACGATACTTTAATTCATTACATTAATCCAAACCTTCCATTTGGAGGTATAGGAAATAGCGGAATGGGGGCATATAGAGGTAAATTTAGCTTTGACACATTCTCACACCTAAAGCCAGTGTTAAGAAAAAAAAATATGATCAACATTCCATTTAGATATGGACCTTATCCAAAATCTTTCAATTTTATAAGAAAAATTCTTGAAAAGATTTAAGATGGAAAAAACTGTTAGTGAAGCAATTGAATATAGACGATCTATAAGAAAATTTGATCCAGAAAAAGAGCTTGATGTTAATGTGGTCAAGAAATGTTTAATAAATGCAACTCTTGCCCCTACTAGCTCTAATCTACAACTATGGGAATTTTATCATATAACTGATAAAAATTTATTAAGTAAAATTTCAGAATCTTGTTTTGGACAACCTGCTGCAAAAACTGCAAAACAAATTGTTGTAACTGTTGTTAGGAAGGATTTATGGAAAAATAGAGCAAATGATAATTTAAATTTTTTTAAGTCAAAAAAAGATTCTCTTTCTGACAAGGAGTTTAAATTGACACAGAGATATTACAAAAAAGTTATTCCTTTTGTTTATAAAGATTTTCTTGGAATTCTTAGTCTATCAAAATACTTATTTGCATTCATAGTTGGTTTTTTTAGAGTTATGTATAGACAGCTTAAAAGATCTGATACGAGAATTGTTGCTCACAAAAGCGCTGCTTTAGCTTCTCAAAATTTTATGATAAGTATGGCAGGATTTAGTTATGACACTTGCCCAATGGAGGGATTTGATTCTATTAAGATAAAAAGAATCTTAAACCTAAACTCTAAATCGGAAATTAATATGATAATTGGATGTGGTATTAGACTTGAAGAAGGAGTTTATGGAGAGAGGTTTAGAATTCCTTTTGAAAAGGTTTATTATAGAAGATAAGTTTAATTTACTATAATTTAGATTCTTTAAGTGATGTCTCAAGCCAATTTTGAAATTTTTTATTAGAGGTAAACTGAATTGGTTCAGACAAAATTTTACCAGAAGGAAGCATGGCAACGTAGTATGGTTGAGAAGCATTATTAAAATTTATTTGCTGAAAAAGAGACCACCTCCTTCCAATATTTGTTACGTATTGTATTCTTCCAGATTTATTAAGATATTTAAATTTTTCAATATCTGAAAGCTCAGTTCTATCATCAACATATAAAGAAATTATAACATAATTATTATTTAACAAGTCATATATTTTAGGTTTTGACCATACATTTTCTTCCATTCGTCTACAGTTAGCACAAGCCCAACCAGTGAAGTCTAATAATATAATTTTATTATTTTCAATTGCATACTGTTTACCTTCATCATAATTTTTAAAACAATTTAGCCCAAGAGGACATTCATTCTTTTTTTCTTCAATAGAATAGAACTCAGGCGGAAGAATACCACTTAATAACCTTACGTTTTTACTGTCATATAGTCCACTGAGTAAGAAAATTGAAAACAATAAAAATATCCATCCTGAAATACTTTTATAATTAAACTTTGGTTTACCAAAATAAGATCCAAATAAATAAAGTGACATAGATAGGAAAATCACAACCCATATTAAGATAAAGGTTTCACGCTTTAGAATGCCCCATCCTTCAACTAGATCTGCATTAGAGAGAAATTTAAAAGCAAGCGCAAGTTCAATAAATCCTAAACAAACCTTTAGTTTTTTTAACCAAATGCCTGATTTTGGAATTAGAGATAAATATTTTGGATAAAAGGCTAATAAAGTAAAAGGAAGAGCAAGTGCAGCTCCAAACCCAAACATTCCATATGTAAGTTGAGTAGCACCAGATTGAGCAGATGATAATGAACCAGCTAGTAAAGATCCTAAAATTGGACCTGTACATGAAAATGAAACGAGAGCTAGTGTAAGTGACATGAAAAAGATTCCAATAATTCCACCCTTTTCTGATTTGTTCTCTGAGCCAGATATAATATTACTAGGTACAACAATATCAAAGTATCCAAAAAAAGAAATTGCAAATAGAATAAACACAATAAAAAATGTAAGATTTACATAAACATTAGTTGAAATAGTATTCAATATGTTAGGGTTTAAACTATCAAAAACATGAAAAGGAATACTTAATAAAATGTATATAAGAATTATAAACACACCGTATAGTGAGGCTGATATAACTCCACTATATCTAAGTTTTGATTGATCAATAAAATAGGATACGGTCAAAGGTATCATAGGAAATACACAAGGAGTCAATAGTGCCAAGAATCCTGCAATTAAGCCAAAAATGAATATTTCAAAATAATTTGATTTTTCAATAAAGCTAGTAGATTCATAATTTGATTTATCTAAATCTAGTTTGAGTGAGTTATATTTTTTTACATCATCTAAGGTTACATTTTCAGACTCAATGTTAATAACGCTATTATCGAGAATTACATTAAAGGTTTCATTTCTAAAAACACATAACTCATCATCACATGAAGAATAGTCAATTTCAACTTTTATGATATTTACATCTTTATCTAATAATTTTATATTTTGATTAAAATTTGCTTCATTTTCATAATAGTAAAGATCCATCTTAAAGACATTGTCAAAACCAATTATATAATCATCTTCATTAAATAATTCCTCAGCTTCAAAGCCAGAATCAATATTTATAAAACTAAATGAAGTTGGGAGAGCACCCTCATCAGGAGAAAACTGAGAATATAATTTCCAACCATCCGATATTAATGCTTTAAAAGAGATATTATATATGGTTTCATTTATTTTATTTACATCATATTCCCAATTTACAGGTTCAATATCCTGAGCATTTAAATATAAAATTGATAAAAGACTTAAAAATATATTTCTAATCATTTTTCTTAATTATTAAATCACCTTTTACTTTAGTCATAATATGAGAACTTGATGAAATGAGTTTTCCTGAATCTGATTTAAATATTTTGATAACTTCCTTATAATTAAAACCAAATTCATAAAAAAGATTATGAACATAAAACTCTAGAGGTTTTTTATTCTCAAGCTTTTCAATATTTACATTAATTGAATCTGCATGGTATTGAAAAATATCATTCTTTGTGTTTTCCATTATTTCATCAACAAATATCTTAGTTGATTGAAGGTTTCTTATTGTTGTTTTGAACTTTAACATAACATTATCATCAAACTCCTTTAGTTTTGGCAAAATAGAGTTTCTTATCATATTCCTTTGATAATAATCACTATTATTTGATGAGTCCTCTCTATATTCTATAGAATTTTGATAGGCAAAATCTAAAATATCAATTTTTAATATATCAAGTAATGGCCTAAATATTTTTTTTGGACTTGATGTAATACCTAATAATCCATTTATTCCTGATCCTCTAGTAGAATTTATAAGATAAGTCTCGATTTGGTCATCCAAATGGTGAGCTGTAACTAAATAATCAAAATTAAAATTGTTTAAAAGATCATCAAACCAAGCATATCTTAATTTTCTTGCACCTTCCTGGACACCTATCTTATTCTTTTTACAATATTCAAGGGTATTAAATTTTTTAATATAACAATGAATTTTATTCTTTAAACTCCATTTCTTAACAAAATCGCAATCCATATCACTTTCTAGTGATCTTAATTTAAAGTTGCAATGTGCTATAGAGAAATTTAAATTATATTTTAAAAAAAGATTTGCTGTAACCATACTATCAACTCCACCACTTACACCAATTAAAAAATTACATTGTTTGAAAGCCTTGACTCTTTTATTAAAAAATTTTTCAATTTTATGTTCCACTGGGTAAAAATAATTAAAGTTTAGCCAAATAACTGCCTAATAATATTTTGCGTTAAAAAAAAAATTCTGAAATTGTAGGATATTATATATATTGAAAGATACAATTAAAAAAAATTTACCTCTACAAGTAGCAATTTTACCCATATTTTTTTTGGTAACACTGTTATCATTTAATCTGTATGCAAACGTATTTATTTATGATGCAGATCCCTTAGCTGGATCAAGTCAATTTATTCTTATACTAAGTGGTGCTTTTGCAGGTATGATTGGTTATCAATATAATGTTTCTTATAAGCATATAATTAATAGCATCTCAAATAGTATTAAATCTGTTACACCCGCACTAATAATATTGTTATGGGTGGGTGCTCTGGCTGGAACATGGATGATTAGTGGCATTATTCCTTCAATGGTCTACTTCGGACTAAAAATTCTTGATCCTAATATTTTTTTACCTGCATGTATAATTATATGTTCAATTATTTCAGTTGCAACTGGAAGTAGCTGGACAACATCAGCTACAGTCGGTATTGCCCTAGTAGGTATTGGTAAAGCGCTTGGAATACCTTCAGGAATGGTAGGAGGAGCTGTAATAGCTGGTGCTTATTTTGGAGATAAATTATCTCCTTTAAGTGACACAACAAATTTAGCTGCTGCTATTTCAAAAGTAGATTTATTTAAACACATTAAATATTTAACTCACACTACAATTCCAAGTATTTCAATTACTTTAATTGTGTTTATTATACTTGGGATTAATCAAACATCTAACGGAGTTACTGACAACTCAATTTTGATAGAAACTATTGAAAATACATTCAATATTTCTTTAATACTATTTATCGTTCCTGTAATTGTGTTAATAATGATTGTAAAAAAAATTCCACCAATAAGAGCTCTTACTATAGGAACACTTTTGGGAGCATTATTTGCTATTTTTTTTCAACCTCAAATAATAAATGAGCTTTCAGATTCTTCTAATGGCTCTTTAATATCTTCATACAAGGTGATAATAGATACTATAACTAGTAGTGTATCTATAACTACAGATAGTGAAATTTTAAATGAGCTTTTTTCTACTGGTGGAATGATTGGAATGTTAAATACTATTTTTTTGGTTATGGCAACAATGATTTTTGGAGGTTCTATGGATGCAATTGGTGCTATTAAATCAATAAGTAAAGCATTATTAAATTGGGCTAATAATATTTTTAAATTATTTGCTAGTACTGTTGCATCATGCTTAGCTTTAAATTTAACAGCTTCTGACCAGTATCTGTCAATTGTTGTTTCGGGTAAAATGTTTGAAAAAGCATTTAAGGACAAAGAGCTAGCTCCTGAAAATCTAAGTAGAACTTTGGAGGATTCCGCTACAGTAACTTCTGCTTTAATTCCTTGGAATTCATGTGGAGCATATCACTCATCTGTTTTAGGTGTTAGTGTTGGAGAGTACTTTATATATGCAGTATTTAACTGGATTAGTCCGTTTATGACTTTGCTATTTGCAGCTTTTAGAATAAAAATTAGGACTTTAGCAGACAAAAACTAATTATCTAATCTCATATTTGTATTTTTGTTTAATACAAAACTTTTATGAATAGCAAGAATAAAGCTAATAAGAGTAAGTTTAAAGTTGTATTTGGATATATTCTATTATTCTTATCCTTATTCCTGTTTACTTCATTTACTTCCTACCTTTTTAATTGGAAAGTAGATCAAAGTAATGTAAACATGATCTTTGACAGGGATGTTGAGGTTGAAAATATTCTAGGAAAAACTGGTGCTTATATAAGTCACCTTTTTATTTATAAACTCTTTGGAATTTCTAGTTTTGTTCTTCCCATAATTCTGTTTATGTCTTCTTATTATTTGTTATTTAAGAAAAAAATATTTGATCTTTTTGGTAAGATTAATTGGTTTTTACTATTGTTAATTTGGACAACTATTTTGAGTGGTTACTTAAGGAATTATTTGCCGATTCAATCTGGACTTGTTGGATTTGAAGTTAATTTATTTTTAGAATCCTATTTAGGGAGTATAGGTATACTTCTAATACTTTTCTTTTCATTTATAATTTCAATAGCAATATTATTTAATATAACTCCATCAAGCACTATAGATATAATAACAAATTTATTTAAAGCAAAAGAGTCAGATATTATAAATTCCGAATTAGATCTAAAAGAGGATTATATTGGTGAAGATGAATCTTCTCATGATCTAGTTGAAGTTGACCATGAACCAGATAATAATATTGACTCTGATAATATTTCAATTGAAGTTGAGGAAATAAATGAAGAAGAAAAATCAACAAAAAATATTGATTTTTCTAATGTAAATTCTAAAAAATTTGACCCTACTCTTGATTTAAGAAATTTCAAGAACCCCAATACTGAAATTCTTAAAGAGTATGGAGACGGAACAATTAAAATAGATCAGGAAGAACTTGAATCAAATAAAAATCGAATTGTTGATACACTTAAAAACTATAATATTGGAATTAAGCAAATAAAGGCGACAATAGGTCCAACAGTAACTCTTTATGAGATTATTCCAGATGCTGGAATTCGTATATCAAAGATTAAAAACCTTGAGGATGACATAGCGTTATCACTTTCAGCTCTTGGAATTAGAATTATAGCACCAATTCCTGGAAAAGGTACAATAGGTATTGAAGTTCCAAATAAAAAGAAATCAATTGTATCAATGAAATCTCTATTGTCCTCAAAAAAATTCATTGAATCAGATATGGAACTTCCTATTGCTCTTGGAAAAACTATTAGTAATGAGACTTTCATTGTTGATTTAACAAAAATGCCCCACTTGCTTATGGCTGGTGCTACTGGACAAGGTAAGTCTGTTGGAATAAATGCTATTTTGACCTCTATACTTTATAAAAAACATCCTGCAGAAGTTAAGTTTGTTTTAGTTGATACAAAAAAAATTGAACTATCAATTTTTAATAAAATTGAAAGACATTATTTAGCAAAACTTCCAGAGTCTGATGATGCTATTATAATTGAAAATGATAAAGTAATCAATACCCTTAATTCGCTATGTAGAGAAATGGATAAAAGATATGAGCTTCTTAAAGATGCAATGACAAGAAATATTAAAGAGTATAATGAGAAGTTTATTTCGAGAAAATTAAATCCGGAAAATGGTCATACCTTTTTACCTTATATAGTCTTGGTTATTGATGAATTTGCAGATTTAATTATGACAGCTGGAAAAGAAGTTGAGACACCTCTTGCACGACTAGCACAGTTATCAAGAGCAGTAGGGATTCATTTAATTATTGCTACCCAGAGACCATCTGTGAATGTTATAACAGGATTAATTAAGGCAAATTTTCCTGCAAGGATAGCATTTAGAGTAACTTCTAAAATTGACTCTAGAACAATTTTAGATACTGGAGGTGCTGAGCAACTAATTGGCAGAGGAGATCTTCTTTATTCACAATCAAACGATTTAACAAGGATTCAATGTGGTTTTATAGATACATCTGAAGTTGAAAAATTATCTGAATATATTGGTTCTCAAACAGGTTATGCATCTGCTTATATTCTACCTGAGTTTTCAAAAGATGAGAATAGCGAATCTTCAAACATATCAATTGAAGATAGGGATTCTATGTTTGATGAAGCAGCCAGAGTTATTGTAGTAAATCAACAAGGATCTGCTTCATTACTTCAAAGAAAGTTAAAACTAGGCTATAATAGAGCTGGAAGGCTAATTGATCAAATGGAAGATGCTGGTATTGTTGGGCCATTTGAAGGAAGTAAACCAAGACAAGTTTTAATCTCAGACTTAAACTCTTTAGAAAGTTTACTAGGTGAAATCAGGAATTAATTTTAATAAATTTCTACTAATATGTTTATTTAGTCTTTATAGTCTAAATGGACAAAAAAAGGGAATTCAAATATTAGAAGAAGTAATGAATAATTCAATGAATATTGAAGATTCTAATTATAGATTTATAATTACATCAGAAAGCGAAAATGATTTCTTCCCAATAAGTGGAGAACTATATATAAAAAAGGAAAAGTATTTTATTGATACTGAAGAAATAGATCAAATTTATGATGGAAATAAGCTTTATACAATTATTCATGAAAATGAAGAAGTAATTATCACATCTGATTCAAACACTTTTTTTAATTTCACTCCTAAACAAGTTTTTAATTTTTTTAAAGATGACTTTGAAATAGAAATAAAAGAAACTCAAGATGTTTCTCATTATTTGATTGCTCGGAATTTAGTAAAAGAAAATTTGGTATACAGAATAATTATTGATTCTAAATTGTTATCAATAAAAAGAATTGAAATTAGAAATAAAGATGATCTAACTTTAAGTAGATTTTTAACATTAAGTTATAAATTCAATTTATCTCTTCCATCTTCTTTATTTAAATTTGATAAAAATAAGTTTAAAGATTATATAATAATTGAAAATTGAAAATTTTAGACAAATACATATTAAAGTTTTACTTAAATAGATTCTTAGGTGTGTTTGCTATTTGTTTTATAATATTTATAATTCAAACATTTTGGCTTTATATAGATGAGCTTGCAGGTAAGGGTTTAGATATAATTACAATAGGAAAGTTTTTCTTATACTTCTCACCTAAGTTAGTTCCATTAGTTCTACCATTATCTATATTACTCGCATCACTTATTACTTATGGTACTCTTTCTGAAAACTATGAATTTATAGCAATGAAATCTAATGGTATTTCAATTGTCAGAAGTATGATAGCATTATTTATTTTTCATGTTTTTTTAGGTATAGGATCATTTTATTTTTCAAATCATGTAGCAACATTAGGAGAGGTCAAATCATATAACTTAAGAAAGAATCTGGCCAAATTAAAACCCACATTAAGTATTAGAGAAGGAATATTCAATGATATTGGTGATTTAAATATTAAAGTTTCTAGAAAGTATGGTGATAATGAACAGTTTCTAGAGGATATAATACTTCATTCAATTTCTGAAGATCAAATTAATAGAATTGTTATTAAGGCTGAAACAGGAGAGGTAAGAAATTTAAATGATAATTATCTTCAGTTAGTATTAAAAAATGGTAATAGATATGAAGATTTAAATCCATCCTCTGCTGCAGACAAACAAAAACATCCCCATTCTAAAGCTTCATTTGACGAATATATTTTAAACATTGACATTTCAGATTTTAATAATGTTAATCTTGATGAAGAAAATTATAAGTCAACTTATAAAATGCAAAAAATTAACCAACTTAAAACTAGTTCTGATACTTTGGAAATTATGTTTGATAAAGATTTTGAAGTATTTGTGCAAAAATTCTTAATTGGTCATACCATGAAAAAACTTCCAAACTTATATCCAGATCAAATTCAGAATTTGAATTATAATTTAAATTCATCTTTTTTAGATATTATTAGTGATCCCAAACCATATGAACTTAATAGTATTCTTAATAGGGCAGATAATGAAGTAGATATCTATTTAAGACAACTTGATAATAAAAAAAAGAGCTTCTTTTTACAACAAAAACTTATTAATCTGCACAAGCTTACCATCAATGAAAGATATAGCATAATCTTTGCATGTATATTTTTGTTTTTAATAGGTGCATCACTTGGAGCAATTATAAGAAAGGGAGGTTTAGGCTTACCTTTAGTATTATCAATTGTAATATTCCTTACATATCATTATATAGGTGTTTTTGGAAAGAACGCTGCAGAAGACAATTCGTTAAGTCCATTCATTGGAAGTTGGATTTCAACTTTTGTAATTGCTCCATTTGCAATTTATTTAACTAGAATTGTTTCAATGGATAGAGGTTTTAATTTTACTTTCTTTGATAGACTTTACTTAATTTTTAAAAAAAAATAAGTAAGAATGAATAAAATTAGACTTGACAAAATTGAAGATGCTATAGAATCTATCAAAAAAGGTGAGATAATAATTGTTGTCGATGATGAAAATCGTGAAAATGAAGGTGATTTCATAACTGCTGCTGAAACAATCAATTCAGATAAAATCAATTTTATGGCAAAACATGGTAGAGGTCTAATCTGTGTGCCGATGTCAGAAAATTTATGTTCTAATCTTAGTCTTGAGAAGATGGTGCCCAAGAATACAGACCCATTAGAGACAGCTTTCACAGTTTCTGTTGACCTTAAAGGAAATGGAGTTACATCTGGTATATCAGCATCTGATCGAGCTAAAACGGTTAAAGCTCTTGTTGATAGTAATACTAAACCCGATGATCTACAAAGACCAGGACATGTTTTTCCTTTAATTGCAAAAGATGGTGGCGTACTAAGAAGGACTGGACATACTGAAGCTGCTATTGATTTTGCTAGACTAGCTGGTTATAAATCAGCAGGTGTTATCGTTGAAATTATGAATGATGATGGTTCAATGTCTAGGCTTCCTGAACTTTACAATGTTGCAAAAAAATTTAATCTTAAAATTGTTTCGATTGAAGATCTTGTTGCTTACAGGATGAAGAATGATAGTTTAATTGATAAAATTTTTGATGAAAATATAAAAACGAATTTCGGTGAATATCGATTAAGAGCATTTAAACAAGTAAATAATGAGCAAGTTCACATTGCACTTACCCTTGGAGACTGGAAAACATCTGAAATAATTTTAACTAGAATCAACTCATCCATGAATGACAATAATGTAACTAAAATTTTGAAAGGAACAAATGAAATTAAATACAATGAAATTTTTAAAAAAATTAATGATGAAGGTAAAGGTGCAATTATTTTTATCAATCAAAGTCAATCTCCAAAAAATATAATTGATAAGTTGAAGTCATTAATTGACACTTCTGAAAAACCTAAAATTGACTTTAGAGATTTTGGAATTGGTGCTCAGATACTTCACGAAATTGGAATTTCAAAAATTAATTTACTTACTAATTCTAGACAAAAGGCAAGAATAGGTTTATCTGGGTATGGATTAAGTATAGAGAATTACACTAATTACTAAATGTATCAATCCAGAGTTTAACTGCCATATAAGAAACCATAATTAGAAGTGTAATTCTAATTATTTTATCTCCTTTCTTCACAGACCATCTACTAGATAACCATGCTCCTATAATTGAACCGATAACCATCCAAAAACCTACCACCCATAGTATTTTACCATCTAAAGCAAATATTAAAACTGCAGCAATAGAATATATAAATACTGAAAATGCTTTGATTGAATTTGTTCTTAATAAGTTCATTTTATTTATTTGGGTCAATAGTAACATTATTACAATACCAACACCTGCTTGTAAAAAGCCACCATAAACTCCTATAAAAAAGAATCCAATGAGTGCTAAAACAAGGTATTTACCTGAAAGCCTTTCAGGTAAATCAAAAGAGGCGATTGATTTAGATCTAAATACAATTATAAGTCCAACTGAAATCATGATAATTGCAAGAAATCTCTTAAATGTATCACCATCTATATCAATAGCTATTCTTGCACCTATTATAGCGCCAAAGGTAGCTACTATTCCAAAATACAGACCCCATGGATGAGTTGTAATACCCTTACTTCTATATCCATAACTTGCAACTAAAGCACCAGTTATTACCATTAATCTATTTGTTCCATTAGCAGTGGCTTCATCTAGACCTAAGAAGAGAATTAAAATAGGTAAAGTAACTAATGAACCACCACCAGCAAGTGTATTAACAACACCAGCAAAAAGTCCGATACCAACTAGAATTAAAATTGAATTTATATCTAAAAGCATGATATAAATAACAAGATAATTCTTTTTTATTTACATAAAGTTTTAAATATTTTTTTATTATCAAAATCATGTATATTTGCAACTCAGTTGGAGAAATGGCAGAGTGGTCGAATGCGGCAGTCTTGAAAACTGTTGAGGGTCACACCTCCGGGGGTTCGAATCCCTCTTTCTCCGCTAAATTACCTCGGAAGATATCTTTCTTTCGAGGTTTTTTATTGAGATAAAATGGCTCCATATACTGCTCGATTCAACTCAATTACATATTCATCAGTATTTGGAATTTTTTGGGTCATAATAATTCCTATAATTTCCTCCTTAGGATCAATAAAAAAATGAGTTTTAAAGTATCCTCCCCAATATATTTGACCAGTATTTGCTGGACTGGGATCTTTCGAAGTATCATATAGAACTCCAAATCCTAACCCAAATCCTCTACTCTGACCTATAAGATTTCCAACATGGTTTTTTAACATTAAAACCACAGTCTCTTCTTTTAATATACGATTACCATTATAGACTCCTTTGTTTAAAATCATTTTACAAAATTTGAGAAAATCTTCAGTGGATGAAAAAATACCATGTGTTCCTCCATAAACTAAATTTCCTGAAGGGGGAACTTGAACATGGCTATTAATTAGATTTCCATCATCTGTGTTAAAATGCACTTGCATTATTCTATGTTGTTGACTCTGATCAACATTGTAACCAGTGTCACTCATAGATAATGGATCGAATATATTTTCTCTAAGATAACTGTCGATAGATTGGCCTGATATTTTTTGAAGAATTAGAGCTAAAATATCTGGAGCAGCACTATAATACCACTGCTCACCAGGTTGGCCAATCAAAGGTACTTGCATAAGCTTATCCACTCTTTCTTCGAGCATGTTATATACTGCAGGATCAAATAGATCATTGTACATTAACTTAAAGAGTTGTTGATCAAATATATTTTTCTCTAGGCCATGCGAAAGACCTGCAGTATGTGTAAGTAAGTGTCTAATAGTTATAGGTTCCTTAATATCATCAGTAGGCCCATAAATTCCCTTATTCATATCTTTAACTACCCTGAGTTTTTCTAAAGGAGGATAATAATGATATGCATAATCATCTAAACTCAATTTTCCTCTTTCAATCAACTGCATAATGGCTACACTCATAATAGGCTTAGTCATTGACTGAATATAGTAAATGCTATTTTTTTCTAAAGTGCGATTGTCTTTTAAACTACTAAATCCAAAAGATTTATGCCAAACGTTTTCCCCTTTATGATTAATCAAAATCTCTATTCCCGCAGCTTTGCTATTATTTATTTCTTCTTTTAAATAGACTTCAAAGTCTTTTAATTTTGAAAGTTCTAGGCTTGATTGTGCAATACAAATTGTATTAAAAGTAAAGTAAAATACTAATATTAGATTTTTGAAATTCATAATTTATTGACAATATAGAAATCAACATAATTCTAAAAAAATTATATTAATATTAATTTCACAAGTAATAATTTGACCTATTGGAATAAATGGTTAAGATTAAATAGACTATTTTTAAATTAAGGTATGATGCTTAACTCTAAAAATATTGGCTTAATTTCAGGTCCTTTAGCATTCATTTTAGTAATGTTATTTTTTCAACCTGAAGGCTTGAGTTCAGAAGCTAATGCGGTATTAGCTTCAACAATTTGGATAGCAATTTGGTGGATAACTGAGGTTATTCCTATTGCAGTTACAGCTCTTATACCAATTGTATTATTTCCACTGACTGGAGGGCTTTCGTTATCTGAAACCACAGCCTCTTTTGGACATAAATATGTTTTCTTATACGTTGGTGGATTTATAATTGCAATAGCAATACAGAAATGGAATTTACATAAAAGAATAGCTCTAAACATTATAAATATTATTGGGACTAGTGTTGTTAACATTATTCTTGGTTTTATGATAGCAACAGCTTTTATGTCTATGTGGATATCTAATACTGCAACTGCTGTTATGATGTTACCTATTGCTCTTGCAATTGTTTCTCAGCTTAGAGATAATCCAGATACTGATAAAGATGAAAATAAGATATTTGGTAAAGCTTTAATGTTAGGTATAGCTTACAGTGCTTCAATTGGAGGAGTTGCGACTCTTATTGGAACACCTCCAAATCTAGTATTAGCAGGAGTAGTTCAAGAATCATTTGGATATGAAATAACTTTTGCTCAATGGTTTAAGTTTGGGCTTCCTATTTCAATAATACTATTATTTATATGCTGGAAGTACTTAACAAGTTTTGCATTTAGCTTTAAACAAAAGGCTTTTCCTGGAGGTAGGGTAGAAATATTAAAACAGTTAAATAAGCTTGGTAAAATTTCATATGAGGAGAAATTAGTAGCAATAATTTTTACTTTAACAGCATTTGCTTGGATTACAAGAGATAACTTATTAAAAACTTTAGTTCCAGTTATTGATGATACAATTATAGCAATGATTAGTGCTGTTATTATTTTTCTACTACCTACTAGGAATAAGAAAAGAAGACTTTTAAATTGGGATGAAGCAGTAAAACTTCCTTGGGGTATATTATTATTATTTGGAGGTGGAATGGCTTTAGCTGCTGGTTTTAAAAATAGTGGATTAGCATTATGGATTGGAACTCAAATGACATTGTTAGATGGTGTCTCTCTTATCTTATTAGTTTTTATTTTAATTACATCTGTTAATTTTTTAACTGAGATTACATCTAATCTAGCAACTACTGCAATGTTGTTACCAGTCTTGTATCCAATGGCTATGACAATTAATGTTCACCCATTTATATTAATGGTTTCTGCTACTGTTGCTGCTTCATGTGCATTCATGCTGCCTGTTGCTACTCCTCCAAATGCAGTAGTTTTTGGTTCAGGATATCTGAGGATTCCTGATATGGTTCGCGTTGGAATCTGGATGAATCTCTTATCGATTTTACTCCTTACTCTCTTTATCTACTTTATTCTTCCATATTTATGGGATTTTGACCCATTAAATTATGTAATACCAACTAAATAGTTTTAAGGTTTTTTAAAATATAAATATCTCTAAAAATTAAGTAATTTAAAGATTATCTTATCCCCAGTCTTTAATTGAGCCAAATTATTTAATGACTTTTCATTTAGTTGAAGGATCCTAGGGTATCCTCCTGTTGTCTGACAATCTCTATGAAGAATTATTATCTGACCAGATGGTGTAAGTTGAACAGTTCCTGGTATAACTCCAGATGAAATAATAGAATTAACTCCATCCTGAATTTTTTCATTTAAATAATAAGCCATTCTATTATTTATTCCTATTGAAAATTCTTGATTTATAAGAGTATCTATAGACTTCTTACTCAAACATTCAAATTCTGGACCCTTTAAAACTTGGATATTAGAATCTACTTTAAATTTTTTTAGAGTGTATTTATGAGTTATTTCTTTATTATTGACTTCGAATTTAAATTCATCACCCTTTTCAATTACACTAGATTTAGTAATCTGTGAGAAGAATGATTTACTTCCAAGAATTACATCTGAATGTATATTTCCTTTAATTGAAATATAACATCTAGAACCAACAGATGAGTTATTTATTTTTAGGATATCTCCTTTGTTAACCTCAATAGGTCTATAGAGACTAATTTTATTTTCATTTAACATTGGATTAAAGTCTGCACCTGTAATACAAATAACAGTAGACTCCTCGAACTTAATAGTTGGCCCAATAAGAGTAGCCTCTATCAGTGAATTATTTAAAGGGTTACCTAGAATAAGATTTGCAATTTTAGCATTTTCTTTATCCATATATCCTGAATACGGAACTCCAATATTTCGATATCCAAATCTTCCTTCATCCTGAATTGTGGTATAAAGTCCTTTTGCAATAAATTTGATCATAACTCTTTTAGTTTTGGTTTATCAAATCTATTTTTAGAAGATTTATATTCAGATTTAGATATCTCCACAAATTGTATCTTATCCCCTGGTTTACTAAAACATGGATTTTTATGGTTGATATTAAATAATTCAACTGGTGATATACCTATTATATTCCACCCTCCTGGACTTTGTCTTGGATATATACATGTTTGATCTAGAGCTAGACCTATTGATCCTTTTCTAATTTTTAAAGAAGGTTTTTCTTTTCTCTCACAATAAAGTTTTTTATCAGTTTTACCCAAATACATAAATCCAGGTAAGAATCCCATTGACAGAACATCATATGTTTTTGATAAATGAGTATCAATTATTTCTCTTACTGAAATGTTGTTTTTAACAGAAATTAGGTTAATATCTGTTGCATATTCTAAATCGTAGCATACAGGTATTTCCCAGACTTTAATTTTTCTATTATTCTTACTAACTTTTTCATAATCTATCATTTTTATTTTTTCAATTATTTCACTAATTGAAGTTCTGTTTAAGTCGAATATTATAAGGATAGATGATATTGATTGCACACAATCTTTGATATCATTTTTACAAATACTTGAAATTTCATCTTTATATGATGAGATTAACTTTGTTAAATTTGAATTAATTTCACCATTCCACTTAATTAATAAAGAGTTTTCACTTAAGTTAAAGAATTCCATTACTTTATATTTTTAAAAACTTTATTAATCTCCTTAAGAATTTCAATTACATTATCAGTATCAGAATGGATACATATTGTATCAGCTTTTATTGATTGATATACACCATTTATAGACTTAATTTTTTTTGAATCTATTATATTAGATATTTGGTCTATAACTAATTTAGAAGTATTGATTAAAGCATCTTTATTATCTCTAGATACCAAAGATAGATTATCATTATAGACTCTATCACCAAATGCCTCATACATTATTCTAAATCCTTTTTCTAATGCAGATTTTTCAATTTCTGAATTATAAGGTATATATATATAACATTCTTCTTGAAAGCTTTTGATGGTATCTAAATAAAATTCAGATAAGTCCCTATCGGTAAACATTTGATTATATAAAGCTCCATGAGCTTTTATGTGATGAAGTTTTGTTCCATAAAATTCAGCAATTGATTTAAGTCTTTCAATCTGATCTAATAGACTAAAATATAGTTCAGATCTTGAAATATCAATTTTTTTTCTGCCAAAGTTTTCTTTATCTGGGTAAGATGGATGTGCACCAATTAAAACTTTATTCTTAATAGAAATTTCGACACACTCAATCATACTCTGAGAATCTCCTGCATGACCTCCACAAGCAATATTACATGAATTAATAAGAGGCATAATTATATGCTCATTATTAAGTCCTTCACCTAAATCACAATTAATATTTATCATCAGAAAATTAAAATTAATCCTCTAAATCCTAGAATTATAGTGATCATTATGATTATAATTCCAAAAGTATTTTGATACTTATAGGTATATTTTTTTCCAACTATGCTATTATTATTTACTAACCATAATAAAATAATTGCAACTATCGGCAGAAGTAAACTATTTGAAAATTGAGCAAACTTTATTATTTCTATTGGATTTATCTCAATCATAGAAATAATTACTCCAAAAATTAACACAATCATCCATACAAGTCTAAATTTGAAAGTCTTCATTGATTTTTTCCAACCAAAACAACTTTTTGCTACATATGCCGCTGCTAGAGGTGCTGTAATAGAAGATGTTATACCTGATGCAAATAAACCTATTCCAAGAAAATAAATTGCAAATTTTCCATATAATGGCTCCAGTCCTTTAGCTAAATCAATTACACTTTTAACATCCTGACTATTTACAGATGCTGCTGTAACAATAATTGAAAGAGAAACAATACCACCTAAAAAAATTGACACAAAACTTTCAATTCTTGCTGTTTGAAGTTTTTTAATAGAATCCCATTTTTCAGTTACTAAAGATGAATGTAAAAAAATATTGTAGGGGACAACAGTTGTGCCAATTAAACCTAGTACTATTAATATACTGTTTTCATCGAAATTAGGTATGAACATTCCCTCGATTAAAGAATTCAAATTAGGTTTTGTAACTATGGCAGTTATTAAAAAAGAAACACTCATTGTTAAAACCAAAAAAATCAAAGATTTCTCTATTAATTTATAGTTTCCTTGAAACAGAATTAAAAATGCAGCTATACCAATTAATACGGGAATATAGCTAATTGAATCAATACCAATTATTGCTGATATACCTAATGATGCTCCTGTTATATTACCAGCTTCATACGCAGCATTTCCAATTAGTATTGACGAGATTATAAGTACTATTAAGAATTTTTTAAAATAAATTGAATTTACTGATTTACTTATAACTTCAGCTACATTCATCTTTGTTACTAATCCAACTCGTAGCGATAGCTCCTGGAGAAATATAGTTGCAAAAATTGATAGAATTAAAGCCCAAATTAATGAATAACCATAGGATACACCTGCTATAGTACAAAGAGTAACAGTTCCAGGCCCAATAAATGCTGCAGCAATTAATATACCTGGCCCTATTTCTCTAGTCCATTTCATTAAGGCACTCTTATCTTATCACCAAGTAAAATTGCATTTAAAAAGAATCTATTAGTTCCATACCATGATCCTCTAAAATTAGGATTATTGGAAAATAATATTGCTCTTCCCGAACCAATTTTTGATACAAGTAATGATACTGTCTTATCAATCTTTTCTGAATTATTTTTAGTAATAAAACCATCAATTATTGGATTGGTAGTATATCTAACTACTGATGAATATTCATTTTTAGATGGTTTAATCCAGACAGTATTATTTTTATAAACAGGTACAATTGGATCCTCATACCCAAAACTCAAAGGATGTGACATATCAATTTGAGTGTTTAAAATTATTCCACCGATTTGCTCTTTACCTCTATTATCAGAAGCATCAACATATGGCTTAAATTCATTCTCATTATTGCTTTTTTCAGTCTTATATAATTCTTCATCTACAATTTTTGAATCAATTAAAAATTCAGAACCTGTACCAATTGAGATAATAGTGTTACCCTTGCTAGCCCAATTTTTAATTTTATTAATCTGTGACTCATTAAAATTATAATTTCCTGAAACTATGACCATTGAAGTATACTCATCAATATTTACTTTATCAAAATTTCTAATAGGAATTTTTGTGATTGGCATTCCGACCCTTTGATCTAAAAGGTGCCAAACTTCACCTGCTTCATATGATCTAACTCCAGTTCCAATTAACATCATTACTTTTTGTTTTTTTAGTGGAACTACTAAATTACTTCCCAAATCAATTCCTTCTGAACTAAGCCCTGAAGAGACTGAAAAAATATCAATTTTGAATTCATTTTGAATTTTTTGAAGACTTTGAAATAATTCAGATGAGTTCATTTTTTGAAGACTTACAGGAATAATAAGTGATCCATAATCAAATGATTTTAATCCCTGAGAGGTATTTATCTTAAAAGGTTTAAAAGAACTAGAAACTAATATATCATTATCTAATAGTTTATTTATAACTGCAGGAATATTATAATCTACCGAATTAATTATATAACTATACTCAGCTTTACTGACTTGATTAGTATAAAAAATATCATCTAAACCTTTAACTTGATCACCTTTCATTTCTCTTAAGGCAGGAGAATAATTAATATCATAGAAATTAGCAATTGACCATGATGATGCGTCATAAAAAACACTGTCTCTGAATTCAGTATTTGTCTCAAAGATTGATCTAATAGTCCTGTAGTTTTTTTGCTTAGTTGGAACAAAAAAGTCATTACCATTTCTTGTGACCTTTAAATCATGTATCAAAAGTTTGTCAATAAATGCTTTAGTCTTATTTCTATCTTTACCCAATGTAAATGAAT
>Ga0255751_10000435_pt1 | contig 38732 bp, 24 predicted proteins | sample 071ome_20_FD_179951 | JGI IMG/M metagenome (GOLD analysis project Ga0255751, IMG submission 179951) | Coastal salt marsh microbial communities from the Groves Creek Marsh, Skidaway Island, Georgia - 071412BT metaG (version 2) | ecosystem: Environmental > Aquatic > Marine > Intertidal zone >... | reverse complement strand
TTATTCCACTGAGCCATTATTCACCCCAAGTCAATCTTTCTGGTTGATACCTCTTTATTCCCGTAATTCTTAAAGTATTGTTATTACTAACATTTGCTGGATAGATGTTATGAACAACTGCTCCAGGATACTCACCCTGAATCTCTTCTCCAAGAGATTCTCTAGTTGGAAGATTGTCGCTGGTAATATCCATACGATACAAATTTCCTCTCCACATTATATCGGCAGTATAACTTTCACCAACTTTTTGTGGTTCTGATTGAGGTGTTCCTATGTAGAGATTTCCATTAAAATCTCCACTGATGTTTACATTTTCTGAGATTGGTTTCATTAGCATTTCCAGCGACGACGGGCTTTACAAATTGCTTTATCGGGGGTTTTTGAGCAATCAATGTTATGCATATCTTGCTGCCCCTTAGAGCGTGAGCAGAAGGACTTTCTGCGCTTGGCATCCTTACTACCTGGTTTTGGATCACCAGTTACAGCAGTCTTGAGTTTGGAACCTGGATTCTCACGGCGATATGCCTTAACTGCTGCAGGACTCATTCCATCAGTTTTGTCTGACTTATTAACCTTCTGCCAGTCTTCAATAATTTCACCTTCTGGTTCAAAGTGTGCTACTTGAGTTGGTTTTTTGATATTAGATTTAGCATCCAAATATTCACTCTTTCTAACATGTCTTTTCAATCTATTCATCTTGTCTGTTGGAGTATCCGTATCGATAAATGGAACCTTCGGCATTCCTGGTGCAATAATTGGAGGTTTCCTTGGTGGAGCAGCACCCTGATACATTTCATCCATAAACTGACCGAAAGATTTATTTCCTTCTTTCACGCAACGATTATAAGTTTTACCAAAGAGTTTTTGAGTTCCTGCTTTCTTATAACCTTTCCAACACTTCTTACCTTTACCTTCTTCAAGCATTCTGCTTCCAATACCATCAGTTGGTTGAAGTGGTTCTGGTTTAATAATGTCAATTGATTCAATTTCCAGTGCTTTAAAGTCATCTCTCCAATTGGAATAATCATAGTTTTCATTCTTTGTTTTATTACCCCAATTTGCGGCACCAACTTTACGGCACTTGACTAGAGCACCAGAAGCATAAGCACTTGGCCAAACATCATATCTTGATTTTACTTTCTTATAGCAAGCATCTTTTTTAGTTTCTTCACCAAGAGGATTTTTTGGTCCTTGTAATCCCGTTTTATCAACATTAAACTTAAACTTTGCAGCACCTGTTGGTTTTGGTTGTGGTTTAGTTGCGGAAGGTGGAATTGTGTCTCCAACTTTATATGGAATACCTTCAGAAACTATTTTACCCTTAGGTTCAAAATGTGCCTTTTCAAGATTTGCAGATCCTTTTGGTGTTGGATCAATAAGTTTACCCCCACCATGTTTTTTAATGAGTGGATTCATTACTTTCTGCAATCCACCCTTTTCTGGTGGAATAGGAATTCCAATTTGCTCTTCTCTTACAATCTTTGCCTTACCCTTTCTATTTGGGTTTGGATCTTCTCTACGCTTTTTCTTTGCCCTTCTTTCTCTTTCATCTTCACTCATAGAAGCACGGTCGTCAGCATCACGACAGAATGGTTTGGTCTTCTGACCTGGTTGTTTAGCGCAGGGTTTTCCATCATACTTACCACCTGCTTGAACCCATCCACCACCTTTAAACCAATCACGAAGTGAGTAATTTTTGTCTTTGGCAGACTTACCATCACGCTTACCTTCATCCATATAAGATGATGCAGCATCAGTATTGTGTTCAGTATCAGTAATCTTTGCCTGAACCCAAGCAGGAATATTCTTTTCCTTTTTACCGAGTGCTTTTCTCAGTTTTCTGATATTTTCTTCAGATTTTTTTAACTGAGATTGTGCCATTGACACTTCATGATCTTTTTCTTTTGCTTCGTTCATTTTCTTTTTACGACCCTGACAATGAGCACGCTGAGAAAACCCTTTTGGGTCACCACAGTCAATAGACTTCTTGTACTTCTCAGACCAACCCATTTTTAGGTTATAAACTATTCTTTATTATTTAGAAAACCTTGCTTGAGTAGTTTTTGAAGTTCTGATGTAGATCCAACAAAAACAGCGTTATTAGTAACTGTATTTGGTCCTTTATTGTTTCCAACGTCTTCTTCTACATCTTTTAGCTTCTTTTGTAAATCAATAAGTTTATCTGTTGTATCAGCAACACTCTTAATTAACTGACCAGCAACCTCATATGCTCTTGGACTACCACCTTCACCAGCAAGTTCCATGATACCGTTGATTGCTTCTTGTCCCTTTTCAATCAATGAGTACAGATTTGCTCTTGTATATTCATAATCTTTTTTAATATCAGTTGGTTTGTCGTTTTTAACAACCTCTACTTCCGAAGGTTTTTCCTCCGCTTTTGTTATCTCATATGTAGTATTAAGAGACTCATCAATCGCATTAAATTTATCTGTCATAAATCACTCACAAATCTACTTTTCTAGTTGGACTAAAGTCTGCTCCACTTTCGAAGAAATCTAAAGACTCATTGAATCCAAAATCATCACCAACAACGATTCTAGAGTCATCCGCAGTACTAAGAACATTTAGTTTTGTTCCATTGGCATGTTCTGCAGCAATTGTTGAATCATAACCCCTCTTAACAGTCATTGATGTGCTAGTTAGGTTGGTTATCTTCATAATTTCACTATCAATAATAACTCTTCCACCAACAGAAAGACCAGAAGTGTCATTTAACGAGATAATAGTTTCTGATGTATCTACTGCTTCCGTTAACAGTGCCCCAGTATCATTATCATAATCTTTTCTTGCTTGTGGTGTTGCTGTATATCTAACTTGTCTCTTAGCAGATAGTTGGTTAGTGTCGGTATAATAATCAACCTGAACCTTACGAATAATTCCTTCTGTACTATCAGCAATTGGACCGAACAGATATGTTTTTGCCGTAAATTGTAATGTATAGATTAGTGCTCTACGAGTGGAAAAATCACCCTCATAATCATCTTGGAAACTTATATTATCTAAAACAACTGGTATATCTCTCTTTTCGCCAATAGAGTCAATCAACTCAACAGTAACATTAAATGATGGTTGAAAATATGGAAGAATTTGCTCTAATATCTGTAATGCATCATCATTTAATTTGGTTAAAATGTTTAATTCAAATCCAAGATTATATGGTACAGGCATATAAACCTTTTTAACCCTAGTATTATCATCTACTGCTTTAAAAGTTTGAGTTACGGAAACTTTTCTAGTTGGATCATATGAGATGCTATTCATCTCAAATGACATTCTTGGGAGATTAATTTGAACTGCTCTATTCAAATCTGCTTGCTGTTCCAACCTTGCCAAGAACTTTTGAGCAGGACCATATGCCAGAGGTACTTTTATTTCACTCTCAACATCACTGTTAGCATCATTATGCTTTACATAAATTTGATTAAACAGTGTTCCGAATGAAACGACTGTTTTTCTGATTATTTCGTGATAAAAATAAGTTCCTAACATTAATAAGTACCAAATGGATTGGATTCTGTAAAGTCAAGTATGAGATCTGCTTCCGTCTCAATCTCATCATTGTCAGTGTATTTATTATAGGTATCATCAGAACTATACGAACCAACAGCATAAGTCGCAGATGATGCCGATCCAACAACAGTCTCACCAGGAACAAAGTATCCATCAATTATTGATATCTTCATAGTATTTGTAGTTGAATTCCACTCTTTAACCCTTGCTGTAGTTCCACTTGTAGAACCAGTAATAAGTTCATTGAATTGGAATACGCCAGATCCAGAAACCAATGGTGGGTTAGATATTGTAACTGTTGGTGCTTCTGTATATCCAATACCAGGATTTACAATTCTAATAGCAGTTACAATATTTCCCGAAGAAATTTCTGCCTTCGCCACTGCTCTTACTGCTAGTGTGGGATCTTTTATAGAATCACTATTGTCTATTGTAACCGCAGGATCACTACCATATCCACTTCCAGCATCTACGATGGTTAGAGAAGTTACTGTTCCACCAACACCAATTGTTGCTGTTGCTGTTGCTGTTGTACCACTACCGACTGGGGAAGCAATGGTTACGACTGGTGCCTGTGCGTATGCCACACCAGCATTTACTAGTGTTAGTGATGCTACGGTTCCTCCAATACCAGTCGTTGCTGTTGCCACTGCTCCTACCGATGGCTGAGCAATTGTGACGGTTGGGATGGTTGGATATCCAGATCCACCATCGTCAACTGCGATAGAAACAACGCCTTTATTAGATGTTTCTATTGAACAAGTTGCCGCTGCTCCAGTACCACCACCACTATAGATGTTAATATTAGGTGCCACAGTATATCCAGAACCAGCGTTTGTTATTAATATTTCCTTTATAGATGCAACTCCACCTCTAGATGTTGTTATAGCAACTGCTGTAGCAGTTGATCCTCCTGTTGGAGCATCATCAAATTGAATAACCGGTGTAGAAGTATATCCATTTCCATCATTATTTAAAAATACTTCTCTAACATATCCACTATTGATAAGAGCAGAAGCAGTTGCTGTTTGCCCAATACCAATTAATTGTAAAGTTGTAATATATCCCTCTTCCTTGATCTGAGTATCAATTTCACCAATTGTAGTGTCTATAACTTCATCTTCATATTCGAAGAGTTCACACTTCAGTTGATAGACATAGTTTTTGCCTAATTGGTAGAACGGATCTTCATGCTCTACAAACTTAACTTCAAATAATCTTTGTCCCAAAGGAAAATAAACCAAATCACCTTCTCTAGGTCTACTGGATAGGATAATTTCATCATCACTCTCACTTTCCAAGAATGAAGCAATGAAATCATCATATCTTTCCTTAGAAATGGTTATCGTTAGTTCATCTCTAAGAGACATTCCAAATTTTGTTAGTATATCTCCAGCACCAGAATGACCCTCATATGTGTTCACATATGCTTCTATAGTATAATTGTCATCAAACTTGGAAGATTCGATCTCGTTAAAAATCGTATCCTTATTGACAATCTTTCTTGGGATGTAGGTAACATCAACCCCATACATCCTAAGTTGTTCATTAATTAGTTCCTGAACAAGTCTTTGTTCAGACTGAGAACCTTGTAGAAAGAAGGGATTTAGTGCCATTATCCAATAAGATCGAGAGGTGGTAATTCATGCTCAAGCATCATTGTTTGCTTGAGTTGCTCTAGTTCTCTTTCAGCGTCTTCATAGATTTCTCTACCATTCAATTCAATACCACCAGGTAATTTGACTCCTCTAAATTTAATTAGATTTTGCCCCCACTGGCGTTTAATCAATGATGTCAAGTATTTTTTAACGAAACTATCATTATAAACTTGAGTGAATGATGCTGGATCAAGTGCTCTATAACAATCAATAACTAAAAAGTTGCCAGCACTTTGAGCGTTCCAGTCAATATCAAGATACATCCTATCTTGGCGCTTATTAAATCTTATCTGCTTATCGGTTGTTAATAGGAAATCAATGTCTTCTAGATAACTCTTGGTCATTGCATATTGAAGCAATTCAACTGAGTTAAAGTAATAAAGATCATTTAAGAATAACTGATACTTAATACTAAACATTCCACCAGAAATGCTGCTAGTATCAAACTTAAATACCCTTTCAATTCCAACAACTGAATCTGGAATTTGAATAAAGTTTGAATTTTCGTAAAAAGATGATGTAAAAGATCCAGCACCAGTATCAACAGATGTTGCTGTAGTGGTTACAATACCAACACCTGTGGTTCCACCAGCTTTTCCTCTATCAATATCTTCTTGCTGAATTTCGTATTTGAGAAACATCCTTTCAACACCATCAAAGTGCCTCTCATTAAAATATTGAATGGCATCATCAACCAAATCATCAATTTGGTCATCATCAACGTTTATCTCTAGGACAGGAGCACCTAGACGCCTTAGGCAGTAATCAATTAATCCTTGACGCGTTGATGGTTTTGCCATTACTCTTCAACCCCTGAGTTTTGAAAATCATCATCTTTTATTGGAGACTTGGATTTAGAATTATTTACTGGTTTTCCTTTTTTAAATTCTAAAAGTTGTGCCAGTAAATTATTCTTTTCATCCTCAAAATCTTTTTTTAAAGTTTGGATCTTTGCCTCCAATAAAACATTTTGATTAGTTAGTGCCGCTATTTTTTGATTATATAGAGTCACTAATACATTGATATCAACTTCACTATTCATCATTTTTAGAAAGTTCCCCCGTCAATTGTTGTTGTCCAAACTGGTCTGTCAGTATATGTAGTAGAAACATTTGTTGGATTAACATTGACACTCGCTCCCTCAGAAACAATGTCATTTGTAGTATCAAATGTTCCCTGAACACCGATCAAAGTAACAGTATTTGAAGATGTGGTAGTGGTTTTAACCATACCATATGCCGCACTGTTATTTTGCTGGGTAATTTGTGATCCAGCAGCCAAACTTGCGTTTCCACTCAATGTTAAAACAACCTCTGTTACAGCGGTTAATACTTGTGTTGATGTAAATGTTGCTGCAGAAGGAGCAGTTGTCGATCTCTGTAAACCAGTGCTATCAAAATAAGTAACACCGTGAGTTGAGAAATCACCTGCTTGATAGTAGATACCCTTAATATCTAAGAATCCTTTGGTTCCAGATACAACACTATTTGAGATAGTTGCGTCTGGAATAAAAGTTAGTCTTCTACTATTATCAGCATGAGATTCGAAAACACCACTAGCTGCTATGGAACTATCATCCATACCAAAGAAACCAACTTTATTATTGCTGGTTCCACTGCTTGTGTTATAATTAAAAGAAATACCACGATCAGTATTAGTATCAAATGCGTGGGTTATTGTCAGTTCAGTTGTTGTTGAAATACCAGCAATAGTTGGATCGGTTAAAGTAATAACCTTATTGACTGAATCGTATGAAGTGACTGTATTAGCAGCACCAATATTTAATCCAGCATTTCCACTAATAACATCACCAGTATTAATACCAACAACCGAATCCAATCTAATAGTGCTTACACCAGAAACGACGGTTTCCATTACCGTCCTAACACTGGTTACATCACCAAGATTTAGGATTGCTTCATTAGCACTAACAGTTGATGAATTAACAGTGGTTGTTGTACCATCAACTTGTAAATCCCCCTTAACAATAACAGTTCCTTCATTGCTTAATCCATCGGGATATGGATCAATGTAAAGAACATTTCCACCACCTGGTCTGGTAGAAATAACATTAGATGAAATACCAACATTGTCAATTACAAATTGACTGCCAGCTGGCATATTGTAAGTTTGGACACTATTCCAAACCCATGGAGCTCCAGTTACCTGAAGCGCATCACTGCCATTTTCATCATATTCTAGTTTTACATCCTTACTGTCACCAAAAGTTAAGAACTGATCATCTGGAATTACAACTTCACCAATTCCATTAGTTCTTAATTCAATATCTCCATCCGTGTCATTAGATGAAATTGTATTTCCATCTATCGTTAAATTATCTACCGACCACTGATCAACTCTCGGTAAACGAGAAACAGCACCCAATCCTCCTGGATTTCCTCCATTTTCAGTAAGAAGGACAGGTACAAAACCGTTTGCTGGTGTTGTTGGGTTATCTTGACCAGCAACTAAACCAGGAGCAATACTTAAAAGGTCTGTATAATATCTACCGCCGATTAACTGTGGGTTTTGTGAGTTATCGCCAGAAAATACTCTCCCACCTCTATTGCCGTGAGTACCAACGCCAATAGTAATAGCAAGTTCACCATAATTTAGAGTTGCTGGTGCAGAAGTACCAGTAGATCTTTTGACCCTAATGATACTTGCCATTAGAATGAGCCTCCATTAATATCTAAGTTCTGTGTAGTTCCTGGTGTTAACTCTAAAGTTGCATCCCATTTATTTGTGGTGGCATTGTAAACCAAAACCATTCCGTTTGACAATCCTCCACTCACATTAACATCGCTTAAACCAGAAAGAGTTCCTGAGGTATCTCCAGCAATTGAAGAAACAACTTTAATTGAATTTTGTTGACCTACTCTTACTTTTATGTCTGGCATTAGAACATACCGATATGGTAATTATCAGGATCTAAAATATATTTATACTCACAGTTTTCTGGGTTTTAGAGAAATGATGCCACCACTTCTTGTTGCTTTAAATACAACTTGATGTAAGATTTGGCAATATTTCTCAAATCTTCTATAGATTCACAATTGTCAATTTCAGTAGCATACTTAAAATATTCAAAACTTTTACTCAGATTCTCCAATTGAATTTTTTCTGGATCCATTTTCATTGATTAACTCCATTAGTAAATTTTTAATTTGTTGAACATCATTTTTCAATTCAGCAATTTCATTCTTTTGTTTTTGACGATCTTTTTTCATTTTAATATATTGATTATATTCACGTGTATCACAATTGACAATAGCTCCAGAATTTTCATCCCGAAAAAGATTGTTGTGACCTTCAACTGGTATCATTATGCTAAAGCAATTGCCCTTAGATCTTTGAATCTTGTTGTATATGCTTCATTAGTTCCACTCATAACAATCTTAATAGCAAATCCGGTAAATTCTTCTAGATTATCAGCAGTAAATTGATACTCAATGAATTCATCATCTTCACTTGCTTTTACAAAGACATCAGGAAGACCATCATTTAGTGATGTATCAATAACAGTATCACCAACTCCATCACCATCAGTATCAGACAAGTTGTTGTAACCTGGGAAGAGCTCATAAGTTTGATCAACTTCACTGGAATCTGGTCTAATTAACTTATAAAGAACTCTAAAATCACTTGAAGAATTTCTGTATGAAGTTAAAATAACCTTTAATGAGGTTGCTGGTTTTTGTAAACTAACTTCATTAGAAATATAAACCGATGAATGTGGATCATCGCTGAGTTTATTTGATCTAGAATCTTTTACATAATCCTGAATTGGATTATTCAGTCTATTTCTGGAAACAACAAATGTTGCTGCCTCAGTTAGATCAATGACTGGAGAAAGACTGGTGTTAGAAGTCCCCATTCTTACACCAAGAGTTAAAGATTTATTTCTTGGTAAAGAAGTTAATCTTTCAGTTTCATTAACTCTTGAACAAATAATTCTTGGTGTAGATAGTTCATTAACTTTATTAAGAGCAACAGATTCATATCCTTGATCGATAAATGATTGCTCACTACCACCAGAACTGGTTCCAGAAACAGTCCTTAATGTTGATGAAATACTAGTATTTTCTGGAGATATAACATTGAAATATGGAATTATTTCATTAAATTGAATATTTTGAGTTGCTCTACAATGGCTACCTCCTGTCGATCCTTCATTATTAAAGTTTAACATACTGGATCCACTATTCTTAGTGCCAGGTCTTATGAATTCCAAATGATACTTATCAATCTCTCTTTGAGAAACAAGATTTTGATTTGTTGGCATATTATGTGAATTATTAATTCTAGTCAGAGAAACTCCACCAAGTTCATACTTGCGAATGATATCACCTGAAGAATGGTTACGAATGGTTGATTCATTCACACCACGAGTAACAATTGTTAGAGATCCAGTTCCTACAGCATTATATGAGATAATCTCATCATTAACAATAACATAACCAATATTGGATCCAGAAACGGCAGTTCCTTCAAAGGTTGTAAATGTTTCAGTATTAGCAACTGATATTGTAGTATTTGTAGAAACAACAGACGCTGTTAAAGTAGTTGATTGTGTATCTGGGGTAATACCACTAATATTTACAATATTATTATTTGAATGCATTCCATGATTGTAGTGATTTACTTCAAAAACATTTCCAGTATACAAATCACTGACAACCGATGTTGTTCCTCTTACTGTAGTTCCAGACATAGAAACTAGAGTATTTCCACTATAGTATGAGAGAGTAGAGTTTTCACCAAAAGATTCACCAGAAACTTTAGTGAGATATAAAGTATCAATATTTGGAACATTAGTAACAGAAATCAGTGCCTTCCTTCCAGATCCACCAACAGAACTGGTAGTAACACCTAAAAGATCACCCGTTTTATATCCATTTCCAGTAGATGCTATAGAAACATTAGAAATTACATTTCCAGAAACTGTTATATTTGCTGTTGCTCCAGTTCCTTTACTATTAATATTATAAAGAGGAACACCATTGTACGTTCCATTAGAGTAACCAACACCAACTGTACTAATACCTACAGTCTGAATATTGCCACCAGTAAATTCAATGTATCCAGTATTATCTCCTTCAGCAACTCTTACACCAGAAGTTAGAATATTATTAAGAGCATATGAAGTTGACATTCCTACTCTCAGTTTTCTTGGTAAGATTGTAATTGAATTATTTGAAAGTGGTGGAATATTTGCATCAATTGAAGCATATGTACTTCCAATAGAGAGTGATGGGTTATGGAAATAAACAACACCTGCTGTTGAAACAAACTGTGCTTTGTATAGTTTGAACTTAAGATCTTGAGATATAGTTGGTGACCATACAGAACCATTTTGTGGTTTAAATAGATTTCCACCAGTGTACTGATTGGAATATATCACTTGATCTGCATCTGGATATGATTGTGTAGCAACTGTTGCTTCATTAGTTTCACCAATCCAAACTTCATAATCATCTGAAGTTGGACATGACAATGTTAAAGCATATTGTTTATTTGGTTGTAGATATAATGGTGATGGTAATGTAACAGTAGTAGCAGTTGTTCCATCTGTGGAAGTTGTGATATCAGAAGGCAATAGAGAAACTCTAGCAAAGTCTTGAACTAATTTATCTTTTGGTGTTCCACCAATATCAGTTTCTCTAATTTCAACAAATATTTTTTCACTTGTATCTTTTACCTTAAAGTATAAATCTATTTTGGTTAAGAATCCCCCAACATTATCAGTTCTAAATGTTTGTGATAAAGGATCTCTTCTTAGAGCATTGAGAGGAAGTGCTGGTGGAGATTTTCTAATAAGAATGCTTTCAGTATATACTGAAGGATCAACTATACCTAAAGAATTGAATGTTGTTTGAGTAAATTTAACAGAAGATCCAGTAGAATTTGTAGAACTTGTTGATAGTTTAAAGGTCTTCGACCCAACTTTAAACGATGTTGATGGAGCTGGTGATGTTAATGGATTTCTAATAAAGAAGCAACCAATAAGATCTCCAACAACATCTGTTGTTAATGATTGTGCTGATACTGTTGCCTGAGCAGAACTGGATTCTCCAACCAGAGTCATATCCTCCACTACATATCCGTAAAATCTTCCATCAGCATCATCTGCTAATGAGAAAGTATCAATGTTTAATAATGGTGATGATGATGAATATACTGTTGCTATATCTGTAGTGGGTGAGTATGGATTTTTTGTATATGTTTTTGATGGATTTTGATAAGGACCTTCTTTATGATTAGCATTTGCCAATCTAAAAGCGGTAGTCTTTTTACCATCAATATAACCGTATACAGTTTCCCCAGATTCAAATGATCCACTGGACATTGAAACTTTTAAAAGTTTTGGAATAACGTCAACATTTGAACTGCCACCAAAGAATGAATAATAATTTGTGGATGGTTGTAAAGAACTAGCAACAAATTGAACATTTCTAGATCTTAACTTATCACTTGTAGTAGAACTTGTTATTAAGTTTGAAATATATGAGTTTTGCCAATCACTTTGTGTTCTTACGATAGATCCAGACTGAATATTGAGTGTTCTTACCCAGGTATCTGAAGATGGAGTTAATTTAACATTACCATTGTAGTTTTCTACACCAAAAGGATTAACCTTTTGGCTATCTGTCGCAAATGTTTGTTGAATATCAGTCCAAGCAACTGATGAATAATTTAAAGTTACTAAATCACCAGTCTTTTTCACATTTGTATCAGTTAAATCAAAATCAGACGAGAAATCCAGTGTTTCTATATTTTGATCAGAAGATGGAGAAATCTGGGATTTTAGTGAATAGAAAGATAGGTCAGACCTTAATTCTGTTCTATTTTTATCTATTGTAGAATTGGCATCATCATTATCAACATCAATAAATTTAGTTCCTCTAAAGTTATCAACAAAGAATCCTGATTTAAATCTACTTAAACCATCAGCATCTTGTATCTGCAGTGTTTTTGTATTAAGTTCTAAAAGTGTCAATGATGTCAATTCTTCGACATTTTCTAGGCGATCCTCAATATCACGAAGATCTTGCATTGTGTATCTCTTATTATTGCTAAGAGTAACCTCAACATCATCTGGATTATACACATATGCTGGCAATTTGATGGTTGCCAAATCCATAGAATCATCAACAGATGGTGGTTCAACTGGATTTACTGAAGGAACACCTTTAATTAGAGTAATATTTCCAGTTTTATTAAGAACAATCTTATCTATTCTTGGCAAATAATAAGAATATCCAACTATGGATGATCCATTGGGAGAAACAACCAGTGATGGATTTGAAGAGGAACTAAAAGTTCTACTAGAAAAATCAAAGGGAGAACTTGATGTTGATGTAAATTCTGCTACTCTAGGTCTAAAATCTAATATGTCGGAAGCTCTAGTATTATTCTTTAATATTGGTAAATCAGATGTATATCTCTCTTCACTGTAACTGTTAACACTGAAAACATCACCAGTATCACTAGAAGGTACAGTGTAGTAATCGTAAATTACTAATAGTCTTCTGGAAGGAATATAAGCATCGGATTTCCTTACAATTCTGGAATAATCATAATACTGTTCCTTTTGACCTTTATTGAGTGTATAATCCTGAGTTTTATTTGTATAATTTCCTCTCTTAATTGAGAGGACAGATGATTTAATATTTGATTCTTCAAAAGAAACGATCTCATTAGGTATAAATCTATTATCATTTAGATAAACAAATTCAATTTCTGAAGAAGAAACTCTAGTAACAATTTGTCCAACTGCTCCACTGTTTTGACCGACAATCTTTTCACCAACAATTGATGCTGTATTCAGATTCAGTCCTGATGAGAATGTTAGACTATCAAGAATAACGCTACCAGTATCTAGTGATTCATAGATAGCAATAACTTTGTTTACATCTGGAACATTTAATGAAATTTCTCTATCTTGGATGCGTAAACCATAAAAACTATTATAAACCAAACCGGATGTGGATGCCGTAGTGTTATCAGAACTTCTAGAAATTTCTAATTTTTGACTTCTTATGTAATTTTTTTGCTTATTTTTGATTGCATTCTTCTTGACAGAAGCATTAACAATAATATTGCTCTTGTTCGGTATCAAACCAGAGAAAGTTACATCTAGAGAATTGGCAGATAATGTAACTTGATCTGAAGTTAAGTTGGCAGATGTTCCATCCTCATAAAAGATAGAATACTTATTTAACGCATATGGTTCGAAGAAAGAACTACTAATACCAACATCGGTTCTATCAACAGTTAAACTTCCATTATTATCTGTGGATTTTCCAGTTGCTTGTCTTTCAACTAAAAGATTGGATCCAGAGAAAGAAACATTAGAAATATGTTTAGAATTTAGTTTTGTATATAAGTTTGATTTATCGGTATTCTTTACACTTGGTTGTCCTATCGAAAATGTTGTTGTAAGCTCTGCTGTTGGTAAAGTACCAGTACATACCCCACTAACATTTGGAACCGCTGTAATTTCCATTTCCAAACCATCGGTGGAAATACCAGTCACTCTATTGTAAGAAACCAACGTACTACCAGAAACTTGATATCTAATGATAGTATCAGTTTTAATACCAACAAAATTTCTACCAGCACAAGTTACGGTGGAAATTCCACTATCTACTGCGGTAATTTGTATAGAATCCGAATTTGTGAAATTTTTGGGTATTTTACTTTCTAATATAGTATCAGCAAAGAATGCTGTACTTAAACCAATTCCACCACCAGTTCCTTGATAGATTGATTTAATATCTTGAGTTCCATAAGGGGTGGTGGAAATTACAGATCTGGAAAGAGATGGATCTTCATTAATTAAGACTTCTTCACCAACAATAAATGATCCAGAAGTTTGATCTAAAGTAAATTGCGTTGAAGAATGCGATACGACATATCCACTAGCACCACTGCTCAATCCTCTAATATATGAACCAACTGGTGCTTGTGATAAAGATGCTCCAGAACTTAGAATTAACTTAGTAAATGTTTGAATATCCCAAAGATATAAATCCCACTTATTTGCGGAAAGATTAGAATCCGCATCAGAAAGATTGAATGAATATACTCTTGCTCTTCCAATTTGTGATCCAGTTGGATTCTCTTGATTTGTCTTTCTTCTGCTATATAAATCTACTGTAAAATTATTATTAATACCAACAAGTGGAGTTCCGGAAACATTATTAACTTTTATTTTATTCCCCATTTCAAATGGGATTGATGCTGAAGAAATTTCTCTTGTTGTTCTTGGTTTTTCTACATCCAGAATAGTGGTATCTGGTTTTTCAACGTCATATCCATATACGTATGCTTTTCCTGGAGAAACTTTTACTGCCAGAAGATCATCTGATGGTACATTTCCTCGCTCAGTACGTTGATTTGAAAAGAATACTCCTTCAGAATCAATTCTATTGTTTAGTGAATTTTCAACTTCAACATTGAAAGGATCTACGGCATAGTTACCAGACTCTTCATAAGTTCTTTTTGCGATATAGTCCTTAATCTGAGAATATGTGTTTGTATCTTGAATTTTTTTGATTACGCCTCGATTTACTCTTAAAATCTCAACAAAATCTTTGTCATCGGTATCAGTTAATCTTTTTTTGGTTAAAGTTGTTGTTATCTTTAATCTATCCGCACCAGGAGCAGCATAATTTGAAAAACCTCTAGCATTATCATATAGACTATTATCGTCTTGAGCATCAATTATAGATTCGGAAACAGTCAAACCTACTCTATATGATGGAGTATTAGAATATTGATCTAATATAAGAGTTTCATCTGGAACATCTACAAAATGTCCTCTTAGATAATAAACTCCTTTTGAAATAGAAACAGAGGATGCTGTAAATGTTGCGTTAGAATTTATAAGAGTTGCAAAAGTCTCACCAGAAGAGATAGTTGTATTACCGTATACAACATTATCTAAAGTGATTAATGTCTCGGCGTTTCTAAACTGAGTAACATTAAAACTAGAATCAGATGTAATGTATTTTACATAAAGTGTATAATCGTTAGTTTCTGATTGTGTATTCTTTAGAACTTTTTGTACTACCGCTGTTAGTTGTGATGTTTGACCTTTGATTCTTTTGCCAACTAATTGCTCAATATACAATCCAACACTTAAACCAACGTGTGTTGGATTAATTTTAACAGCAAAGAATGAAGGATTATATGTAATATTTCCTGGAATTACAATAGAACCATCTTTAAATACATGGTTAGCGAATGATTTAACTTGATTCTGTAGAATTGACTGAAGAGTTGTCAGTTCTCTAGACTGAACTGGAAATCCTGGTTTAAAAAGAACCCTGTAAAAATTACTATTGGGATCAAAGTCGTCATAATATGGGGAAACATTTAAGTTTGTTTTTTGTGACATCTTTAGAATTCCAGTACGATTTTAATATCTTCTTTTTGTCTTGGGTTTCTTGAAACGCGGGGTCTATTATCAATGTAAATAATATCCCCTGATCCTTTATTTATCTCTGGTAAAGAAACACCATTAGTAAACTGAGTTGCCAAGTTTACATTTTTTGTTGATGTAATTGATGTTGTAATGCCAGTGAAATCTTGATCGATTGTTCCACTAAAATTATTAGTGGAAGTTATAGTTCCACCATCTTTACTAAAGGAAACCTTCTTTGCTTCTGATATAACACTCTTAGAGTCTTTTTGATCGAAAGAACTGGTATTAAAATATAAGGAGCGATCTTGGAAATACTTTAAAACTTTAGTTTCCGTATCATAAGAAGCCAAATATCCAGTAGCAGTTCCAATTCCGGTAACTGTTTGGAAAATTCTATTTCCAGGAACAGCATCCTCTGGATTAGAAACTGAAGACAATTTAAATCCACCTAGATTTGAGAATTGACTCTCGGCAAAGGTTGACGATGCTGTTCCTGCTCTATCTGGATTCTTTATTATTCCAATCTGAGAAAATCTTGTATCCAAAGGAAAATCTTTTGTCGAATCATCAAATCTGGCATACACTAAAACCCTGTCGGTTCCCAATTCATCATAGATATTGTAACCATGCCCTCTAGATGGTGGAATAATAGGAATTAGATTGGCGAAAGAAGTGGCACCAGAATTTATAGTCGATAGATCAACTCTTCCATAAGAATATCCCTTTCCACCAGAAGATACTGTTGCTGATGTAATCTTTCCACCAACCACATTTACAACAACCTTTCCACCCTCACCATCACCTAAGATATCGAGTTCTGCATCCGTTGTATTATATCCAGAACCCTGTGCCTCTACATATATTTTTTTAATTTGATTTTCATTAATAGTGGAGTCTCCATTGTCCCTTACCGCAACAATTTGAGCATCTGTTGTTGTTTCCCAATCATTGGGGACAGGAATATATTCAATAGAATCGAATTTAATAATATCGCTAGGAGATACTGTAAAGAGGTATTTCCAAATATAACCATCACCACTTTCTCCCGCTCTGGAAGGTTCTAAATCAACAAATGTTGGCTCGTCTTGAGAAAAATTACCAGATATATTTGCTTCAGAAGAACCATTATCTATACAAATATAAACTCTATAATCACTATTAATTACATAATAATTTGCATCATATAATCGTGCAGAATTTGTTTGGGGAGAAGGATTTGATAGGCTATAATCATGCCTGTACATTTCATAAACTGTTCCCTGCTTCCAGTCTACTCTTCTAATCAATCTTCTAATATCATTTTTGGTAATTCTCTTACCAAAAATCATAGTATCCTTTACATGTGTCAAGTAATTTGTATTATCAATTGGTGATGGTATATTACTGTCCCAAGTAGAAGATCTACCAAATCCAACAACAGAAGGATTTGGTAGACTCAGGAAAACATAATAAGAATTATTCGGATCACTTACCGAATCCACAAAGTTTTTCGCGTTTAAAATTCTAAATTGGTCTGTAACAATCGCAGCCATATTATTAGCTTTTTTCTATATTTATAAATGATTATTAAAGTTGTTTTCTCAGCGAACCACTGTCCCTAAGTCCAAAACCTCTTCTTTGGATAGATGGGTATGTAGTTAATCCAGAATTAACCGTAAATCCTGAAACACCAATACCTATCGATTCCGATCCTCTAGTGAATCCAGAAAGTCTTCCCCAAGAGAATGTTCCACAAGGATTTGATAATGTTCCAGAGGTTTCTAATCCAACATGATTTGTTGTTGATAAAACATTTGCTGTAATAATACCAGCCAAATTATTTCTTGTAAATGAATGTACATAATATACATTATCGGCAAATGTTGTACCTATACCAATCACAGCATTATCATTTCCATCAATAGAAGTTATTCCATTACCAACTGTGGTATTAGAAACATATATTGGATAATTGTTTAATAGAGAATCCAGATCATCATTTTGATCTAATAGTACATCGAATCTGATCGCTAATGGGTTTCCATCAATACCAGGACTCGTTGTTATTCCAGTAATAATTCCACTGTATCCAGATACAAATCTTATTCCACTAATAAATTCTTTGTTAGCATCTGGTAATTTTGTAATAATGGATGGAGTTGCTGTAGTTGTATATCCAGATCCAGCATTTGTGATAGAAACCGATTGTATTGTCCCAGCAGCAGATACAACTGTATTTGCTGTAGCTCGTTCCTGATCCTGATATAGACCAAAATCAAATGCTCTAACGATTTGGACAGTATTGGAGGCAGATTTATTAAGACTTATCTCTCCGTTATTTTCTGTAGAAATTCCAGTAACTGTAAATGTATCATCGATTATTTCTAGAGATCCCGTAAAGACTCTATCAAGTGATTGACCAATTTGTATTGAAGTCGTATTAATTCCAATGATAACATCAGATCCAATTCCTAGAGTACCAACCCTATTCTTAATCTGGGGTTTAAATACGGTTCCAATACCGCCTATAGGTGGTGCTATAACAACCGAAATAGATGATGAAGGTACGTACCCACTACCGCCATCAACAACAGCAATAGAGGTGATAGTACCAGCAGCAGAAACAACAGCAGTTAATGAAGCTCCAACTGGTTGTGGTTTTCCATCAATTACTAGTCCAGAAATTTCTTGAATATTAATGATCGATTCATTTTCTTCATAATTAAAGAATTGGGCATCATCTAAGAATATTTCTGTATCTGAAGAATTAAAGTCTTTAATTATTTTAGCAGATGGGAATACCATACCTTCAATAGAATCTCTCGATTTGGGTTCTTCATTATCACCAATTAATAAATCCCTCTTCTGTTTAGTCCATGATAATGGTTTGTAGTTAACTTCATCAATTCCATCTCCAAGATATATTCCAGTTTCAATCGTATCAGCAGATGTTATGTTAGAAACAATTCTGCTATCTTGTTCTACTGTTCCAGTAAGAGCATCATTTTTATTAACCTTAACGTCATCACCTACTTTAATCGTTTCGTTAACATTAATCTCAATGCTATCAGAACCACGAGTTCCTCTATAGAAGAATATATCAACTCTATCTTCTGGTTTTGGTGCTTCCAAGAATCTGAAAGTAGTTCCTCCCTCAAAGATGTATGATACATTTGGTTCCTGCATTACACCATTTACATAAATGAGAAGAATTGAATCCAAATCAATCAACGAAGATGTGGCATCGGATGTATTCTTTTCAAAACTCAACAGTTGACCATTTTTAAATAGTGGGAATCTAGTTCTAACACCATTTTGTCTTGACTTATTGCTATCAATATAATCAAATTCTCCCAACTGCCATGAACCAAAGGAATCATTAAATACATCTTCAACTGTGAAGAATATTTCAGTAATTGGAGATGATAATCCTGCTGCTGTAACCAATCCTACTGGTTGGAATACATCACCCTTTCTAAAGGAATAACCTGGATTGGTGATCCTATATCTAGAAACTTCGAAGTATGAAGTTCCAACACCAACAGAAGATGGTGCCATTTCCAATGTCATTGAAAGACCAATTCCAGTCTCAGTAGTAGCACCAATTCCAAGTCTAGAGAATCCAATAACTGGTAAATTTTCATAGTTTGGACTATCAATGCTTATCACTGGATTAATATATCCACTTCCACCAGATACAACATTAAATGCTAAAGTTCCACCAGCACCCACTGTTGCCGTGATATTTGCTCCAGTTCCTATACCACCAGCGGCACCAACATTGATTTCGATGGTATTAATACTAACAGCAGTAATTGCAGTTTGAATACCAGCAACAGGATCGGTAGATCTTGGATATAATTGTTCTGTTTTATATCCATCACTAGAACACTTGAATGTCAAGGATTCTGTTACTATTCCAACAGTGTTACTAACATTTAAACCATGATTTGGAATTGTTAGTACAAGAACACCAGTTTCTGGAGTATACTTAGCATCAGTTGGAGTATATGTGTTATTTCCATCGTCAATGATTGAATTTGAGTCAGTTCTAACATATTTGTGCTGATATACAATATCGGTAATAGCAACCCCAACTTCTCCCCGATATCCAGACCCAATGGAAAGGTTTGAATAGTATTCTCTTACTGTTCCACCACTTTCATATGTGTGTGGAATAGTGCTAGTACCAACATTTACATCAAATGTTCTTGTAGATGTAATTCCAGTAACTGGGAATATGAAGTCATTAGTTCCATCTGGGAATATTGTTGTAGTTACACCAGCATGAGCAACATCACAAGAAAACTCTAATCCCAGTAAATGGACTTGTGTTCCAGATCCATAAAGATTATGTGGTGTTGTAGTAGTAATCTCTAGAATACCAGTTATATTGTCATAACGAGAAGTGCTTATTGAAAGTTGAGTAGAACTAAATGTGGATATGCCAAGAATATCTGTAATTGTTCCACCAGCACTAACAACTGGTTTTACTTTAGCATTAACCAAAGGAGCATATCCAAGTCCTCCAGTCGAAGCAACCGAAATTACAATACCACCTCTTGGGATTTGATTTTGATTGACATCACTTTCCGAAATAATGACGTCATCAGTACCGTCTCTAGTAATTCCTGTAAATGTAACACTAGTAATTCCAGAAATAGAATCCGAATCAAAGGAATAATTATTTCCAGTATTGTTTGATGTATCTGGGGTTTGGAAAACATCATTAATAAAGAGCAAGCTGCTACCAGCTTCTACTCCAGTTACATTCTCACCTTCTTTATAAATGCTGAAAGTTCTTCCAATTCCATTAAATCCTAAAGAAATATCATCATATACCTGGTTTCCTGTATAATCTTTTCTTAGATAAACTCTACCATTAAATGAGGATTTTGGAAGAGAAAGGGAACTTGCGTTTAATCTATTGTTATTTCCTTTACCGTCTGGTGCCTCAGTGAAATGAATTTTATTTCCGACAATATTATAAGATCCTTTGTAAATTCTAGCAAATGATCCATCCACATGTGTTGTTGCTGATGTACCAACAAATCCTCTAGATACGTTAATAATTGGGAAAGTTCCAACTCCAGTGATTGGACCAGAATTTGTTGTTCCCAATCCAACATTTTTAATTTCTAAGAATTCATCATCAATTCTAACAATATCTCTTGGTTTAATTGAAGATATTCCACTCAGAGATAAGTAAGTTGTACCAGCACCAATATTTGATCCGCCATTATTCTCCAAATTGAATACCAATGGAGTGTACATTAATGGATATTGTGTAACACCATCAATAGTAATCAAAGATTTCTCAAGTTTCTTCTTCATTTCTAGTTTATGAAGATTACCAGATCCAGAATCGGTGAATGTGAACCCTACTCCACTGCCACCAGCGGTTCCAGTTATCTTAAATGTATCTTTGGTAAGTCTGATAGCATAAACTCTTTCGGGGCAAATGTCAGTGCTTATACCCGTTGTAAATGTTCCTCTAAAGGTTGATCCAGTGGAAACATTGGATAAAGTGACTGACCAATTAGAGTCATCAGAGAAATATGTTCTGTCATCACCACCAGATATTGTGGTTGATGCTGTTATTGAATTGATTCCAATAGAAATAATAGTTCCAAGTGACGTATTATCACCAGAGAAAATACCAGATCCAACAGATAGAACGGAAGTATTTGCTATACCAGTAATAACTGATGAACCAATACTTACAACATTCCCAGCAAAAAATGTATTAAATGTTTGAATACCTGTTATTGTTGTATTATTAGGAATACCATCACCAAATATTAATGTTGATCCAGAAGTTAGACCTGTAGATGCAGCAATTCCGGTAATGGTTGATAGTCCACTTATAATATCACCAGTAAATATTGTTCCATTTACAATGGTTGTTCCAATACCAACAGAAGTTGCAGGAATACCAATCAGAGAAGAGAATGGAGTATAAATTAATTCCTCACCAGTCTCGAAGAAGTGATCGTTAATTGTAAATACACCAGTAGATTTATCTAGAGTGTTTGTGCTTGCTGGATTGAAGGTTTTTTCAAAAATAGGTATTCTATTGTAGTTTAGATCAAAATCAGTCTTATCTTTTCCAAATTCATTGATTGAACCATAGAAAGCATTTGTTATTGATTCTTCAGTAGTTCCAACAGAAAAATCTCCAGGAATATTAAACTCATCAATATCAGCATATATGTGTTGATTATATGATTGTAATGTGATAATATCACTTGAGAATTCAGAATCTGGGTGGAATTTAACAATAACATTCGTTCCATCCATTTCCGATGAGAATGTACCAATTCCAGAATTTGTACCAATATTAACAAATGGTGATTGTTGAATATTTGTTCTAGTTTGGTCGGCAACAACCATCAAATTATGTACAGATGTAGTATTTCCTACACCAATTTTAATAATTGATTTTTGGCTAAACTGTAAGACACTATCAAATTCAAATACTGTACTTATTCCAGTTATTGTTCTTAATTGGGAATCAAATTTAGCAGTTCTCTCAGTTCCATCAATCTGTCCATCTACAAGATATCTGTATGTCCCAACCCCAACTGCAGTTGTTCCAATACCAACGGTTTTAGTCTTAACAATTAAGTTATTGTTAGTATCATTTTCAAATGTGAGTTTAATAACACCACCAGATACACTCATTCCAAAAGTACCAATATTAGATCCAGAGAAAGTATCAAAACTGGATGTATCATAATAATATTCAGAAACATGAGTATCTTGCCCATCATAATGACCAACTACCTCAAAGTAGTTCATTCTATTTGTATCTGTATCTAAAACTTGGGCAAAAGTATAAGTAGTGTCAAACTTATCAGAAAGTGCCTCAAATACATCAGTAGTAAATCCAACCAGACCACTACCATTAGCAGGTCCTAATTTGTTGGTTCTACTATCCAATCTAACAAATCCAAAATCAGTAAATCCAGAACCAACATTTGCTGGAGTAAATGATTCTCTATAGATTTTTAGATTATAGTTGAAGTTATTAGCATCGACAGGATCGAATCTCAGTGTTGTATCACCACTATCGGCAAAATCACCAGAGAAAGTGCCTAGATTTTTGTCCGTAAATAGATCAATCTTATTTAAAGTAAATGTATTAGTATAGTCATTAAGTACAACAACCTCACTCAATTGAGAACTTTGTTTGTTTTCATCAGTTACTTGTATTAAGAATCTAGAATAGAAATCAGTAATTGGATATTCGATTGTTTCTACGAAAGTATCCTTATTGAATTCCGAACTTGAGAATCTACCACTAATATCATCAATTTGAAGAACACGATTGGTTCTACATTCAATAAAATCCGCAAGTCTCTTATTCTTAAATATTAAGAATCTGGATGAGTCTTCTGTTGCTTCATAATCTTGAGTCAAGTCAAAAACATTTATAGTATCAACTCTTCTTTCGGAAATAAAATCAAGAACTGGAGAAACAAAGGAATCCGATATTCCGACCCCAACAGATCCCTTTGATAAAATTTCTGTATCGGCAAAATTCTTCATTCCAGAAGGATGAACATGCCTACTAACAGACTCTTGTATTACTTCAAATTCTCTTGGACTCTTAATTGTGTATGAAAGGTTCTGATAGTAATCATTATCTGGAGTTACCTGTAAACTATCATTGAGTTTGCCTACATTATCTTTCCATCCAAAATTCTTATCACTAGCATAATCAACAGAAAATCTACCATCATAAGTTTTAATGGACTCAACTGTACCAAAAATACCAGAATTTACACCCTTAATCAAATCACCAATCTCAATATCATAATCACCATCAACTTTAATAAGATTTTGCTCAACAACTGTTGTTTTTAAATCCACCTCAGTATCATTTACTGCCAATTTCTCCCCTAAGAAGAATAATCCAGAAACAGTATTTAACTTAAATTCTGGTAGATTAGTTTTTTTAATAACCGAAGTGAATGATGTTTGAATCTCTACTGGATTACCAGCATTATTAGTATATTCTCCAATATCATATTTTAAAATAGCTGGGTTTGAGTTGATATATTCTGTAACTCTAAAATAATTAAAATTATTGTCTTCAGAATTAAATCCATCACCTGGGAAAGAAACATTCCCAAGACTATCAGTAGATGATTGCTTTTGTAATCCTTCTACAAATATTAGATCATTAGCACTAAATGGTGGTGTTGTGAATCCATCTACAGAAGGTGTACTTAATTCTAGAGTAACAATGCCATTACTGTAGTCAGTAATTCTTTCTACTTGAATTCCATTACTATTTCTAAGAGGAAATATCTTATGTTCTACAGAGTCTAAACCTTTTGGTTCCGAAACAAGTTCAACATCGATGATTGTATTTCCAACAAATTTTGCTCTTAAATCATAGAGAGAGGGATTAATCTTTTCCCTAGTGTACATGTTAACAACAACCAAATCTGGTGCTGAAAGGTAATTTTTACCTCCATCTAAAACCTGTATGGATTCTATTTTATCTGTTCCAGTTAAAGTTATAAGTCTCGATATATTTGCTTTTGGTCTTAATGTTTTATCGGAAGCGTATTCAAAACCTTCATTTATGATTCTAAAATTATTTAATTTACCAATTGTATTTGTTGTTGGTCTAATTATTGCATTAGATCCGAGAGTAGAAGATGTTCCAGTAGAAAGACCAGAAATAACTGGTAACCTTGTATAATTTGATCCACCAGAAACTATATTGATGTCTGAAATAGGACCAGAAGCAGATAAAGAATCAGTCTTATACTGCAACAAATCAACCTCCTGAGACGTATAGTTCAGTCTTTCTGGAAGATATTCTGGAGAAACATTGAAAGTTGTTGATCCAATGCCAAATACTTTGTAAGATCCATTATATACACTATCAACGTATATAATCTCCGAATAATCTAATACATCTATGTCGGGTTTGATTGCTTCACCATTTTTTTCAAACGAATAATATAATTTTGTTGGTAGATCCTCATTATATGTTATTGTATATGATGTTGATAATCCACTACTTACCACAGTCTCTACAACAGAGAATTGTGATGTTGAACCAGTTGAAACAAATTCATTACTTAGATTTCTATCATAGAAGAATTTAAATTTATACTCACTAAGAGAAGTGTCTGAAACATTAAAGACAATATCATTATTCTTAATTACTTTAATTTTGGGATTTATGAGACTAATCTCTTGACCAGATCCACCAGTACTAGCAATACTTACATAGATTGGTGGATTTGAAATGGTGTCATTATAAGTCTTAGATAAATTAAAGTTATTATCGTCTATCCTGTATATAAAGTATCCACCTGTTGTTAAACCACTACAAATATCGTCTGAAGAACTATAAAAAACCTTTTCACCTGTTATAAATCCGTGATCATCAATATTAATTGAATTATTGATAACACTTACTTTTTCAGATCCAAATCCAACCGGATTGATTAATATTTTTTTATAATCAGAATTATATTTAATACTTACAGATGAAGAATTACCCACACCAATAGAAAGATTTGGTTTTAGATCCAAATCAATCACATCTCCATTTGATAGATTATGGAAAGTTGAAACAGATACTTGTGTTTTAATTTTTTGAACTGTCGCAGTTATCTCGTTGTATCTCGTTTCAAACGAATATTCATAACTGTTAGTCAGCGGTGTTGTTGTTACAAAGAACAAACCATCAGATGTTGATGTAAGACCAACCTGAGTTACGATACCAATATAATCCTTCCCTTTGTTAATGATATAAACAGTCTGATCTGTTCCATTATCTGGAATTGTAAAACTAAGATCACCTGGTTCATTTCTAACTGATAAAGCGTTAAATCCAGATGGTATTCTAAATTGTACTGCTTGATTGTTCTTGAATGGATGATCTGGTAAGAAAATAGACTGCGATGTTACTGATACTGTTTTTGGTTGATTACCAAGATAATATCCAATACTTATATCTGCTCCAGTTTCAATACCAACACCTACAGATTCGTTGGGGTTGAAATAAACTTTATAGTTCTTAGAAGAATCAAAGTATTCTGTATTTAAAGGAACTATAATATAATCATCTTTTATTTGAACAAGATCCGAAGTTGTATGTGAAATACCAACTTCACCACGCTTTACGCGAAGAATGTTGTTCTCGGGGAATACATTTAATACGGAAAGAGTCTCTGTTCCAATACCAATGGAAGTTCCAGATCCTACACCTTGTGGTAGTGATGAAATATAGATGTCTGTTGTTACCCCAGAATTTGCTGGTACTACATCAGTTAATCTTGTGTATGTAGAAGTTACTCCAATTATATGGGATCCAATTAAATTATTGACGAATGTGGAAGCACTAGAAACCTGTACGGTATCTCCATCTATTAACTCATGTGTAATATTTGTGTATATTTTAATATTTTGCGCGTCTTCCCTTGTTATAACCGAATTTTCGTACTTTAAATATTCCGTTGATAATGAAGTTATTTTTTTTCCGAGAACTTTAGATACCTCGGCAGCTGCTCCTCCACCACCAGTTGCATCATTATTAAATGTTAAAGAGTTACCAACTCTATAATTATCACCAGGATTTAGAATAACGAAATCATCTACAGATCCTTTAGATACAGATTCAACCTTTGTAATCTGATTAATAGGAGAATTTGATTCGAATAAGAAATCATTGCCAGAATTATTCTTTCCAGTTCTATATGGGAATGTATTTCTGACAAGAGATGAATTATTAAAATCAAATTTTTGGTCCAATCTTAAGGTGGAGACTTTGGATCTATAAGTATCACCAATAAAATATGGGAATTTTGGATCTAATTTGCCAGTTGTTGCATTTGTTGATAAACCAACATAATAAGCGTAGACTCCATTAGGAAACTCTGGTGTTTTAGCATATCTACCATTGTGAATATCTAAATCTCCACTATTATTATATTTGTAGTCCTCAACAAAATATCCAAGTTCAAAAACATCTAAAGATGGTCTATTCTTAATATTATTCGCAGATTCAACATATCCAGTTTCTAATCTTCTAGTTGTTGAGTTATCATCATTTGGATCTGAGAATCCAAATGGACCATAAATTGGATTACCATCATTTGCCCAACCAATAACTTTAGAGTGATTTGTTTCTGTATTCGAATCTAAGAATGTAACCCCATCACGATCTGTTGAATATCCAACAATAGAATATGAAAGATCATCTTCATATTCAACCAACAGTTCGTCAGAAAATCTCTTTAAGTTATTAACCGTTAAGTATCTGACATTAGATTCTAATACAACATTTCTTCCTGGTGGTTTTACTTTAATACTGGTAGATCCATCAACATATCCAGTTCCTTTGTTAAGGATGATTACATTTGTAATTTTCCCATTATTAACTTCTGCTCTTAATTTAGCACCAGACCCAGCACCAACTACTTCTAAGTCTGGGGCAGCATTAAAGAATGATCCACCATTTTGAACTTCAACTGCTACAATAATACCTCTCTTTATGATTGGTTTTAATTGAGCACTCAAACCAGTTTTAACTGTAACTACTGGATTTCTGTGGAAATTGAGAATATTTGAACCATAATCAGATCCTTCTTCATAAACAAAAGTATCTACGATTTCACCTCTTACTATTGGTGTTGCAACTATTGTGCTACCAGATCCACTAACACCTTCACCATATTCGGCATTAATTGTTACTACAATTGGTGGATATGAGAAAATTTGATATCCTTCTCCAGATGTAGATCCAAAACTTACATAGTTTCTTCTGTTATAGTTTGTAGTTGCACCACCAACAGATTCTGCAACTTGGAAAGAAGAATCATTAAGTTTTAGAACTCTATATTGTAAAGAGCTAGAAAGACCAGAAATTGAAGAAGTTTCATAAGTATAATTAACTAGATCACCGTCATTGAATCCGTGGTTATTGAAAGTAATAGTATCACTAATTGTTGAAATACCGATTGGTTTTACTCTCAAAGTTCTATTTTCATATCCAGATCCTGGATTTAAAACTTTTATCTCAGAAACAACAGTTTGTTCTTCATATGTTCTAAATTTATGAATACCTCCAGTATTGACTGTAGTAAATCCTACAGTATTGATTCCACTATTGTAATCTGTAATATTCTTATACAAGTAAATTGATCTTGTATTAATAATTTCTGGATAGTATATTCCACCATTAACTAGACTGTCATTCTGATTAAGATTAGAACCACCAAATTCACCAATACCGAGTTCTAAATTTCCATTAGAACTATAAACAATTCTCTGACCATCAATAAGATTATGACGATTTTCGAATGTTATTGTATCGTTAGAAATATCAACACCACCAGTTGCAGCAACACCAACGATAGAAGCATTGAATTCAATTTCCCTAAATTGTTTAGCTACAACAGATTCTAAAACAGCGCCAGATCCATTACCACCAGAAATCGTCGTTGATAAAACTCTATTAATATTAAATGTTTGTGGATCTACCAATACTTCTTTTACCGATCCACGAACAACAGATTGAGCAAGAGCAGTTGTTCCTCCAGAAACGGATGGATTTGAAACAACGATCGTTGGTGGATTTATGACATCATAATCTGTTCCACCATTCAGAACTTTTATAGATTCTATAGGACCATAATAAACTCTATCGTCAGACTTATAGTTTCCAATTTCGACACCATTAATCAATACACCAACTGGTCCTGGTACTGTTGGTGTATTAACTCCAGATTGAATATTTGGTACAAGTGGTATTTTTACTAATGATTTTCTTGCTTTTAGGTTTCTTTGGTAATGTTGTTTTAATGTGAAGGTGTGTGTTGTGTTAGAATTAAATGGTGTTTTATCAAATTCTACTACTTGAGAGGTTCCGATAAAAGATCTGGCATTAAAAAGTTTTATTCTGTTTTTTCTTGTTGGATTTGTGTCCTTTATAACTTCAACGTAGTAAGTTCTTCCAAACACTAAACCTACGATAGGGTCATTATTTCCACTGTAAATAACCTCATCACCAGTAATGAATGGGACATCAGTATCAAAAGACAAAATGGAATATTTTCCAGTAGTGGCAACAAAACCCTGAAATACATTATCAAGATTTGTTGATGGTGTTATATCTACAGTTTTATATGAGATATTTTTTGTGATTTCATACTCTGGAAGAGAGTTTGATGCCACATACATATTTTCGCCATTTTCAATGTATGTGTTCTGTACATTTGATAAAATTCTATCAGAATCTAACTGAGCGCCTGTGGATGTAGAATAATCAAATCTCTTTCTTATGCTCAGATCTCTGTCAGAATTTGTGGTAATATTTTTGTTTAATTGTACACTATTATTTGTAATAGAACTAACAGTTGCTTCGGAAACGACAATATTCTCAGCATTTCTATCTAAAATATCAACAACATCGCCAACTTTTAAACTAGATTTATCTGGAGTTTCAAATAAAGTTACTGTATTATTTGAGAAACTTCTAATCTCATATCTGGATCTGGTATTGTAAATCCAAGTATTAAAAGCAAATTGTGTATAATTTTCATTATCATTTTTAATGCTTTCACCAAGGTTTTTTACAGATATTAAATCATCTTCAAATAAGAGATCATACTGATCCTTTTCTTCAATATCAGACATAACACCAGTAACTCTTAGAATTACTTTTTTGGATGGATCTCCATCCTCATATCCGTAAATAGTATCATTATTTGAATACAGTATCTCTTTTGGTGAAATGGCATTCGTTACACCAGTGCAACCAAAAAACTGATTCACACTCTTATCAGTGTAACTGACTGTGTTATTTCCAACAATAACAACCCCAGTTTGACCAAAACCAACAGTACTATCAACAGAAATTACTGAAGATCCAACAGAAACATTATCAGAAACTAAACTGTTTGGTGTAATATTAAAAGTTCCTTCGATTAAACTCCTTTCATTATATCCAGAAAAGAGTTGAATTTTATAGAAAGTTTTTTTATTTCTTGTTATAATTTCCACTTCAGATACTGGTCCAGTGGCAGTATCTACAAAGTTGCTGATCATTTGACCAACCAACTTATTTGGATCACCAGAAATTAGTTCGGTTACTAGTACTTTTCTTCTGATAAATTCGGCGGTTGAAGATTTCAGTAGATAATCTTCAAGGTTTACAACTTTTGGTACTTCATTATATAAAACAGCAAAAAGAATTCTAAATGCTTCTTCAGTTCCTTTACTCTGATAGAAGTTTCGAATTTGTTTAATAAAATTATTAACGTCAAGATTACTGACAAAATTTACATCTTCAAATCCTGGAGCAAGAAGATACTTTAATTTGCGATAAAATTCTCTTAAAAAGAGTGTACTTAAATTTTTAATTGATGTTCCACTGCTGTGGGAACTAGAACTAGAAGTGCTGAATACAAGTTCTTCTGGATTTGTATTGTTTCTATAAGAACTAATTCCACTAAAACCACGTATACATCCAGTAAAACTATTTGTGGTAATACCAGTATAGCTGATGATTTCATCATCAATCTTTACAAGACCATACTGCTTTGGGAATCCATTAGTTGTAGTTACATTGATGGTTGTGTCTGATGATGAGATATCAGAAGAAACTACAATATGATCTGTTAAAACATCCGATGTTAAATTATTAAAACTTAGATATTGATCTAGGTTTTCAACAATATCAATTGATCCACCTTGAAATTCTTGAGAAATATAATACTGCTTCAGAAAGTCCACTACCTTTGGACTTTCTGATAATAAGAATTCTGGTAATTGATTATCAATAACTTGTTGGACTTTTACCCTAGCATCAAAACCAGTTTTGATCATATTTCCCCTCTATTATCTTGTTATTGTTCCGTTTGAGTAACTTGATTTGACTGGGAAATTGACTCCAGAAATCTGTTCCCCAGAGGCAATTGTATCCTTAACCATATTTATAGTGCTTTTTGAAACATCGAAGACAAGATAAAGATCTTTCAATCCAATAACATCATTTGATTCTGGTATCGCTTGAATCTCAACAACATTATCTGGTAGATCAGTAGAAATGATATTGATTGTATTGATAATAATCTCTCCCCTTAAGTAATCAACCGTTCCTATTGATTTCTTAACAACCTCGTAAGTATCTGGATCTAAAGTTGGTTTAACAATTGATAATACACCAATTTCACTATTAGTACTTGGAGTATCTAAAAAGTATACAGTTTCCGATTCACCAGCAATCTTGAATCCAGTACTCTTAATATTGGACTTATCCAATGTTTTATGGAAGCGATTTCCGAAACATATTTCATATTGAGCAAATGTATTTGTTATACAATTCATATTTCTTCTCATCTTCACTCTTGTGATGTTGGAGGTAATAGAAGAATCAACATTATCAATTAATTGTAATATCTTACTATACTTAAATCTTCCACCAAATTTGTTCATATCAATTGATGAAGCATGTTGTGTAAGGGATGATATGATTTTTGTTCTGGTTGATGCAATATCACTCACCTTGGATGAATCATAAAAAACATCACTATCAATTTCAACAAATAATAATTTTAGATCTATAATTTCTTGCTTTACTCCCGAAACCGTATACTGCTTCAGGTCATTTAAGATTTGATTCTTAGCAAAGTCTGAAATTGAATAACCGTTCTTTGGTTTGATACTAATTATTACCTTACCAAACTGTGGTGGTTCTAATTCTTCACCACCAACAACTGAAACTGATTCTGTACTTGGATATACTTGTTGTACAATTGCCTCGTAGTCCCTCGTTGTAACGGCACGGTACTGCGAAGAATAGATTCTAGGGGCAAAGTACTTGATTGAACTAATTGGCTCGATGTCGCCGCCTCCAGAGGCGGGTTGTGTGGTTGTTACGGATACGGAAGCAGTAGGGCTTATGAGAGTTCCATTACTGTCAGTCGTTGTTCCAGCATATGAGAATAGTGATGGACCATTTCCAGTTGCCCCTTCTGTAACAATATAGGTTACAGTAATCTTTGTACCTGTTTCTAATTTCTTACCAATGATCCCATCACCAAAAAGAAGTTCGTATTTTTCATCCGCAACTTCTTGGAGAAGATAAATTTCAGAATCTTTATTGACTGTGATGATATTATTAACTTGCTTATATTCACGAGTACCGATTTTTACTCTAATTGTCGATGTATCAATATTTGGGTTATTAAGAATAAATCTTTGATCTTGTGAATTATTAACTATAAACTCTTTTGTGAGATATGTTCCTTGGTATAATTCTATATTAGTAAATGATGCCTGATCATTTACAATATTTGCCGTTATATCACCAGGAGCGGAAAAAGTATATTGGGTATTATCAACAGCACCGACACAAACCAAACCTGCCTTAAGAATTAACTGTGATGCTGATGTTGATGTATTGACTGTAAATGATACTGTTGTCTTTGCTGCGGTTTTGGATCTTGGAACATAACCAATGTTTCTTGCCAAAGAAACAATGTTCTCTCTCAGAGTTGCCGAATCCAAGAAGGATTCATTGACAACCATATTAGAGTTGAATGCAGTAATATATGTGTTATATGCTAACGTATCGATCAGAACAGAAAAGTTCGATCCTTCAAAATCAAAGTCCGTAAAATCCGAATTCGCACGGAGATAATCTTTGATTGAAGTTTTTATCTGATCAAAATCTAGATTTGTAAACTTAGTAAAAGGCATTATTTTATCTGGTTGCCTCTAGGATGAATGTAAATTGTTGTGCTGGAACTTCTTGTCCAATAATATTAAATGAAACCGTAATCTCAAAGGCATTTTGATCTGCTCTTGGATTAACATCAATATTTACTCTATTCACTCTTGGTTCATAGTTTTCAATCGCTATTGATATTTGCTTCTCCAAAAGAGATGCCGTACCAAAATCAACAAATTCAAATAAACTATTTTTTACTTCAGAACCAAAAATTGGATTAAAAAATCTCTCACTAGGTATTGTCTGTACAATATTGCGGATGGATTTTTTGATCGCATCCGCATTTTTTAATACGACAATGTCATTAGTTATAGGATGTCTATCAAAAGATAGGCTAATATCTTTAAATGCTCTAGATATCCTCTGAACCACAGTTTATTAGGAGATTTTACTTGCTTTTATTTATAGCCTCTACCCCGAAATCCTACCATAAACTGGTTCAGTACCATAATTCCAGTCATCATAGTCATCATCATTACGAATTTTTTCATGAATTTCATTTTGATGAACAAAATCATGCTTTTTAGGTGTGATATCGTCATTTGCGATCTCACGAAGCATCTTTTTTTGGTCGTTTTCGAGCATTGACCCATAATCGGAAACAAGTTTTGTGGTTCCCCACATCTCTCTCATGTAATCTCTATTTCTATCTACAGGTGATTGTCCCATTTTAGCTCCTGTTTTATATAAAACAGAACTTTTAGAGGGGTTGCTATCCCTTAGTACTATTTATTTTGCCTCTTCAACATAAAAACCTCTTCGTACATCACTCAAATGCCCATCTGCCGAGTAAAAACGAAGGTCTGATTCATGATTCGGAGAGAATCTTAGTCCTTTTCTTCTATTTTGACTCTCCTCATCCCAAATTGGGTACACTTTTGACCCCATCGGAAGATCCCATATCTGGTCATTACCAGTTCGAAGATGAATTTCGAATGGTTTTCCACTTTTTGATTCAATATTGAGGTATTCTACATCAATTTCATGAATAAAATCTGGTAATTCAAAGTTTGGTAGTTCGACTTTCTCCCAAATTTCAAAACGAGTCAAGTTATCTTCGGTTTCATGAGTACCAATCATGGCACTAAATGGCACCCAGTGCCCATTTTCGCGTTTATAATCAATACTAAAATGGTCTCCCTCCAGATATTCACACCAGAAATATCCAGGGGAGACATATTTGTGAAGAATCATTTCTTCTCTGTGTAATTCTGGATCAAGGAATTGTTTTTTGGCACCAATTCCTTGTCCGAATAGATTGTAGATTGGTCTTATAATATAAAATCCTTTTTTGATGATGGGTACACAGGCAGGACCACATTCATATCCAAATCGAAGAGCAACTTCAAGTTTATTGAATACCCAACGATATTGTGGATAGGCACTCCATGCCTGTACATCATCATCAATCATAGAAGATCAACCTTTTCCTTGTCCGCGATACTTTTTACGAGCCGAGTTACGCGAAGACGCCGCATATTTTGTTCCACCACCATCTCCTTGACGAGTCTTTTTGGGAGGACCTGCGATATAGCCGCTTTTGTTTACACCTGCTTTTGCTTTTGCCATGTTCCGTTTTCTCCAATAATGTGAGTTTCAATATCGCCCGCTTTGGGACTTCCAGTTTTGTAATATTCAATGGCAAGATCCTCCATAAGATTCATGTATTCCTCTTGCGAGAGACCCTTGAAGAGGACCTTACCTTTTCTAATAACAGTATATGTTTCCGCCATTAGATAACGCGAGTTTTTTCATGCCCAACACGAATACGAGGATCACACCAGATCTCAAAACCTGCCGCAATGGCATCCAAACAGAAGGAAACGTCCTCGCCGCACATATCCTGTACTTCACCAGATTCGAATACTTGCATCTTCGGAGCAAACCAAGGATACTTGATACCTTCATTCTCAAACACTCCGTGTTTAATTAGAAGCCATCCAAAACCAGTGTAGTCTACCGTGAAAGGCTTCCGACGTTTTGAGATACTTTCAATAGTTTCATGATTCATCACTCCACCATTGCTTCGGAAATCATCTTCCTCTAACCAGTGAGCAACGGATGTGGTCTGCCCGTCCTCAGTACAGTACCATCCAGCAGCAATGTCCTTCTCCATCAGAACAAGTTGCCAGAATTTTTCAGTGTTGAAAACAATATCACTATCGATCCACAACTGATAATCATACTTCAATTTGCCGTCCCAAGGTTTCTGATCAGGACCACGCAGTACATTCGCACCAAGACACTTACATCGTGCGAAGTTCACCATTGAACTATAATCTTGCGAGATTTGGATACTTGCTCCTGCCTGTACCAAATCAAAGCACAATTGTACAAAGTTTTTTAGATATGTGTAGGAAACTCCCCTTCCAGGTAAACAAAAGACTACGCTCTTACCCTTAATCAGTTCTCGCGCATAATCGTAGTCCCATTCTGGTTGGGAGTCGTTAACAGGCGTTTTTGCCTTTACAGTAAATCCTTTAGCCATAAGAAAGAGTAGTTACATCAGTATCATACAGTATTATGTAGTGCTTGTCAATCGCTCTTGACTTCCGTAATTATTATACAATCTCCCTCAACTTCCATGTTTATTGTGGTGCCCTCGTACCATCCAAAATCATTGATGATCCATTCTGGAATCGTAATATAATACTCCCCAGTCACTGGATCGACTTCTATGGGCACAATATTTTCTCCGGGATTTTTTCTCATCTCATTAGACTCTATCATTGATTTTATATAGCGAAAAAAATTTTTATAGTGCCTTGTAAATTTAGATGCCTTCCGTAACACTTTGTAGGTTAGGGTAGTTATGCGTTTTTATATACGGGGGGGCATCACGGCGGCACGCTTAAAGGGGGGCACAACGCCCCCCACTGCTGCTGTCACGAACGAATGGAGGTCAGCGAACGTCTGCCAGGGCGCTCGCCTTGGTGCTCTGGTGAACGGAGCGGGAACCTGCCCCAGTACGAACACGGGAAGAACCTCCCTTGATACGGTCTGCCCAGCGGTTGGACTTAGCACCATGAGCAGTGGGCAGGCGTTTGAACTTCAGAGCACCAGAGGCGATGGCGGCATTGAGTTCGGCAGCGGTCATCGGGTTGGTCATCGGGTTCGTTTGAACTGAAATCATTATAGGGGCAGAGGGCACCCCTTCGGTGGGGTTTGGGTCCAGTGTCAGAACTGGATCGGTTCGGCGGTGGGGGCGCTGATCATCTGGTAATGTGCGGCGGCGTCTTCGATGCCCTGAGTTTCCAGGTCGGCGGTGATGGTGTCCAGGATCGCCAGCAGTTGGGCACCGTCAGCGGCACGGTTCAGGAGGGAGGTAGCGAGGTCGCGGGTCATAGGTCTGTGGGGTGTGTTCTTTGGTATTGTAGCAGATGGGGGGGATCAGAGATCCCAGAGCATGTCGTTCATTTCCTGAGCATCGATGGCGGGGTCATCCCAGCGAACGCCGTCGCCAGTCTTAACCAGGTGGCGACCGATCTGCCCATCGGTCATGCAGCGCACGAACTTCTCCCATGGAGTCTCAATGCCTGCCTCTCTGTAGGTCACACATGCCTTAGCGGTGTTGTAGAGAAACTCATCGTTTCCGATCCACAGGGCAGCATTCCAGGTTTCGTAGTTTGCCCAACCGTTGTAGGTAGCGGTGCTCATCGGTGTCGTTTGAACTGAGATCAGTATAGGGGGTCAGCGGCGGATCAGGTCGCCTGCCGTGTACAGTACGTCCGCTGTCACAGTCCGCACGGGTTTGATCGGTTCCCATAGTAGGAAGGTCAACCCAGCGATGACGATGATCTTAAGCATGGTTTGGCGATGGAAGTCAGCGGAACGGGAGCGGGTCAGTGCTTTGATCATTTGCCCACCCCGAACACCAGGTCGGCAATGGCGTCGGTGTTGGCATCGGCGCGGCACCAGCGGACGGGTTCTCCCTTCTCAGGGCACATCCAGATCATGCAGGGTTCACCCCAGAACTGAGCGATGCGATAGGCATGGTTGATCGACTCTGCCCACCAGCAAGCGTGCTGATCGAACTTGGACCAGTAGGCGGGTTGAACAGCGAAGGTCATCGGGGTTCGTTTGGTATGAAACCAGTATAAGGGGGCAGGGGACGTCCTTAGCGGGTTTGGTGGACAGTCCCCCAACTGGTCGGGCAGCCGACCTGAGTATAACTCAGAAGTCGTAATTTACCACACGATCTTCACAGTAACCGCGCTTGGAGTGAGTGAAGTAATCGGTCTTAGACTTGCCTCCACTTTGAGTGTACATTGCTCGACAATAGAAGTCAAAACCTCTCTCATCCTCCTGCCATTCAGGCATCGAACGGTATTCCTGAAGCAGAGCATTTTGCTTCTCCAGGAAGTCAGCATAGAGGTCACGCTTAGCAGTAGAGACTACATCGTCAGCGAAGAAGATTGTCGTCTCATTGTACTTCTTACTGCTGAAGATATAAATGACACCTACCTTAGGAAGTCCTCCATTGTAGGTAGGATATGCTTGCTTCGAAGACTTACATTCAATGTCATAAGTCTTCCCGTTGTAGTGTACACGGAAGTCGGGAGAGTTTTGAATACCATTGGGTTGATATTCATAGGTCAGGTTAAACTTCTTCAGAAGATCTTCAACCTGATTCTCATGATGAGAGTTGTCTTGAGAGTTGCTTGCGTACTTAAGATTCAGACACTCAAGAAAGAATTGATTCAGAGTGGACATTAGTTTCTCCTCGGACTTGATCGCCCGTTGTGAGTAGTTTAGGATCGGTGGGGGTTCCCTCCGATGCTCCTATTATAGGGGGCAACTCTGCCGCCCACGGAGCATGGGTGGACAGTACGCTCACTGGCACACCTCTTTGTTAAACTTAGCGTTGTTGAAGTTAGCATAACTGAACTGCTTACGATTGACCAGTTTCATTGTGCCGAACTCATTGGAGTAGACATAACCTTCGGAGTCAATTTGATCATATCCGATGTAAGCAGCAGGTCCATCATTACGGCAGAGATAGAGTGCATCATCCTTGATAGATTTCACCAGTGCCCACAATCCAAGCAGGTTAGGATCACAGTCGAATTCGCTATTCACAACAGGGCGATTCTCACGAATACATGCATTCAGTTGCTGCTTAATTTGCTTTGCTTTCTTCTCATCAACAAAGGTGACCATTTGTGCCATTTGTCTAGCAAACTGAATCACCTCAGAAAGGTCACTGAAGGATTGGAGAGAGGTGTCATAATCACCACTGAAGATCCGTGCCTTAGGTTTCACGAACTTACAGAAGTCTGTGCTACCCAAGTTCTCAGTCAGAGGGATTGCCCAACTATCACGGAGATCATCATTTGCCTCATAACGGGTATGTGGAGCAATGATAATCTTCTGGTCAATTACTTCACTGAACTGATAGGTGATTGTGTTCGGAGTGTATTCTGACTGTCCACCGAATCCGATAAAGTCACCTTGGAAAATACCGTCTGTAGCAGGCAACCAATCAAGACAAGTGTGAAGAATCTTTGCAACTTCCCCTTGATGGTTAGCATCAATGTCAGCATGGGATTCGTTGATCTTGATCTTTACTTTGTTGAAGACACTTTTGGTGCCCACGAAGAAGTTACCCGTAGCAGGATTGCGTCCCCATACAATAGCGGGAGCGCCGTCGATCTTAACGCTGAGAGTACCTGCTGCCTCAAACCAGTCCAGAGCATTCAGGTCACCCGTCAGGATGGTGTCTTCGGGGTGTTCGATGTGTTTGTTTTGCATGTGCTTAGTATGGCAGGTCCTGAGGTGCTTTGGGGGGTTTGGTGGACAGTGTGCCAACTGGTCGGGCAGCCGCTTCGCGGTATAAAGAAAGGGGCACGAATGCCCCCCTATTTGTTATGCGAACATGAATCCATCTTGGAATTCGTACTCATTGTAAACAGGAGAAGTTCCTGCCTGTCCGATGAACTTATGAACGAACCAATTGAAGTTCCTTTGAACTACACATTCGCCCTTGATTCCGTGCTCCGAAAGAATAGCATTCAAACGGGATTTGGTAGTCTTGGATTGATGTCCACCATCAAAGATTTGAACGAAGTCATCACCAACCACGGCGATCTTGTTACCGTGAAGGAACACTGTCGACTCGTTAGTTTCGGGGTTGTAAGCGACAGCAGTGTTGTCAGATTGCCAGTTGCGGTTGTCACAAATGGCAGCGTTCATTTCCTGTTCGATCTTACGCATGGAAGTCGTTTCGTTTGAACTGAAGTCAGTATGGCACGGGATCGGGGGGCAGCACAAGCGGGTCTGTGCCACCCCTTCAATTGTCACCGCCAGTCCAGGAAGGTGGCGGGGTTGCCGTAGTCTCCGATCACGATGCCGTCCTGGCGGACCTCAG